>Ga0180433_10012100_pt1 | contig 10131 bp, 8 predicted proteins | sample SS_ome_8_FD_132980 | JGI IMG/M metagenome (GOLD analysis project Ga0180433, IMG submission 132980) | Hypersaline lake sediment archaeal communities from the Salton Sea, California, USA - SS_1_D_1 metaG | ecosystem: Environmental > Aquatic > Non-marine Saline and Alkaline > Hypersaline > Sediment...
AAACATTTTTCTTTTTTATTTGTTTGTCTTTTTTGCATGAGTCCTTTTTGTTTGGAAGGATCACAGCTTTCGGAACGAAAAAGTATTTTGAAAAAAAAGGAAGAAAAAAAGGAAGGTTTGGCAGGTTTGCTGAAAAATGTTTTTACAAAAAAGAAAAAGTTAAAAAAAAAAGTAAGCTTTGGGAAGATCGAACGAGTTGGTTCTGGGTGGAGGGCTAAGGGTTTGGTTGAAGGGTATTTGGGTAATGATTTGCAGGATTTTCCAGACGGTGATGATATACGGGAAAATCTTTCGCGGGTTGAGGGGTTTTTTGACTCTATATTGGTTAGTTGTGACGGAACATTTAATTCCTCCATTTTTAATAGTTATCCAGAAGAAACCGAAGAGGCTGTCGGTATTTTAATCCGACGAATTGTTAAAATTGTGGAGGAAAAGGTAAGAAAAAAAGATGGAGCGCTGTCAAAAAAAATAGAATCAGAAAAAATAGACAAACTTACAACAAATATTGCTTTGCAAGCACAAGAAATTTTGGACATGTCTTGGTGTGATAAAAGTCGCCCATGGCTGGCAAATTCTGTTGCGCAAATAATCGAAAACCGGAAGTTTGAAAGGCGTCAAAGAAAAATAAATCGAATTGCACGGAAAGAGGAAATTCTAAAACGAAAAAGATTTTTAGAGCAGGTTGCTCTTGTGAATTCTAGTCAAAATCTTCAGTTGCAGGAGCATGAAGATTCCAGCCGGGATCTTGACGCCGGAGGGGCAAATTCACTTCGGTCTGACGATCCTAGTTTTCATGATGATGGCTCATCTTCGCTAAAAGGGCAGTCTTGGTTGATTCGTCGGTCGGAAGGACCAAGCTCTTCTGTCGAAAATTTAGATTTAAATCAGGAGCGTGCATCGTTGGTTCCGGAGCGAAACACAAAAAAAAATCCAAAATTTGTTAATTTCCTGCAAAAAATTTTTACTTGCGACTGCACTAAATCGGGAGTGGATGTTGTTGAGGAATAGCGCAAATACTTGCTTATTTCTAAAACAATTCTTCAATAAATGTATCAATTTGTTTTGTTGTAACGTTTTGACCCATGGCTCGGTAAAAATCTTGTCCATATTCTCGCGTTTGTATCACCACTGGCATAGTCAGTGCGTGTCCCAAAAGTAACGCCTGTTTTTTACTATCGAGTGATGCAAGAATAGAACGTAAATTTGTTGCATTGCTGATGCCAATTAAAACAGCTTGAATATCTTTTTCGTCACTTAGTTGTGCAACAATTTTTGTGCCAATTTGTGAAAGAATTTCTTGGTCTATACCAGAAGGGCGTTGGTCAACAACTAATAGTGAAACATAATACTTGCGCATTTCCCGTGCGATGGTACCAAAAATAGTTTGTTTTGCTGCGTGCTGATTTAAAAATTTGTGTGCTTCTTCTATGGTGATCATTAACTTTTTTGGTTCATCTTCTTTTTTTTGTGAACCTAAAAACTTTTCTGTTTTTTGTATGTAGCGTGTGTGAATACGGCGTGTAATAATATTTGCGATCAACAAATAACAAAATGTTGAGGTAAAGTTTCCAAACTCAACAATAACGTTTATTCCTTTGTCTAAACATTCAATCATTTGGTCTATAACCGAATTATCTTTGTACGCACCGCCGCTACTTGGTTTTAAAAATGGTAAACGTTCAACCCGTTTTAATTTTCTGTACAGCGCTGCAATAGATTCTGGATGCGCACCCAAACTTTCTGCAAACTCTTTCAGGTTATCGCCTTGAGATAGCAGTGCTTGTAACCAATTTTTTTTATGCCTTGCGGCAATTAGGTACGCAACTTCCATTGCAGTTGAGTGCAGGTTCAGTTCGTTTTGCAAAGAAAGAATATCTTCTACATGGACCGATTGGTATGGGATGGTAATCGTTACATCGGGAGAACCGCCGCGACGGCGTGTTGATTCTGGATCTAAAGAAAAAATAGAAACGCGGTCGGGAAATAATGTTTTTAATCCTTTAACAAACCCTAATCCCTTTTTTTCTGTACGTGCTTGCAGTCCGTATTCACTGTGCATGTCAAAAATAATGTTGACTGCTTTTTCGTTTTTAATAAGGCCTGCAAGAACAAGGCGTGTTAAAAATGTTTTACCGGTACCAGTTTTGCCAAAAATACCGTTACTGCGTTCTGTTAATTTTTCTAAATTTAAACAAACGGGTGTTGTCATATCCAGCGGTGTGCCGATGTTGAAAAATTTTTTACTTTCATCGTGTTCATCACCAAAAATAAGTGCAACATCTTTGTTGTCTGCTTCAAAGACGGGACAAAAATGTGATGGAATTGTTTTGACTGGTGAGGGGGTTCCGTCAGAGCCAAGCATCAACATTGGTTTGAGCTGTGCAATGGCGTAGATATCTTTTTGTTTTAAAATCGAACTGAGCAGTTGCTCTTTTGGCGATGGTGGAAACAGTAAAATATCCGGATGCGTTACCTGTAGTTTTAAATCGGTGATCAAAGAAAAAAATTTATGTTGTTTACCAACAATAGAAACAAATTTTCCTGTTTTAATTGTTTCTAAATCCGTTTCTGGGTTTACTCGTAGCTCAAACCCTTCGGTAAGCGAGCCGGCAATAATGTGCCCCAATTTTTTTTTCATTTTTTTTCCCTTCGATACATTCTTCTTTACTCTTCGCCAAGCTCAGGGTCCGAAGAACACTCAGGACTCCGCCCTTGGGGCTCCGCTTTTTTAAACTAGGTCTTGTTACCTTTCTGTCACAGTTTACACTTTCACTCTTAGCTTGTGGACAATTTTACACCCCACCTTCCTGAGTGTTTTTCGAATCCTGAGCTTGGCGAAGGGTGAAGAAAAATGTATCGAAGGGCTCACATTACATTTGTTTTTTTTTTAAGAGAAAAACAAAAAATTACTTTTTTTAAAAAACTTCTAAGACAAATACAATATGCGCCCTTCGATACGACCCTTCGACTCGTTATACTCGCTCAGGATCACTCAGGAAGGTGGGGTGTAGTATAATGTTTGTACATGGATTAGCGTTTTTTATCTTTGTAAATTTAAAGTGTCAACAGAAGTCAGGAAAAAAATTTAACCAGGCATTTGAGTCAGAAGAAGGGTTGCTGTGTTTCGAGTTACTTCGGCAACGCCACCGGGAGGTGCAAACGATGTTTGTTTTCCGCTTGTTAGACAGTAGACGATTTCTTTGTCTGGCCAGAGGCTGACAATCATAGGAGTATGGCCTTGCTGAATGACAAAGTTGCCTGCTTTTGTGTTAAGCTCAACCCATAAAATGTCATGAACTTGTGTGCCCTCAGGGCCGATGATTTTTAATTTCATCTGTTATAATTTTTTCGCTTTTTCAAACGCTTCTTCAAGTGTGCCAACCATGTACAATGCTTGCTCTGGCAAATCGTCACATTCACCCTGCAAGATACGTGCAAAATCATCAACCGCTTGTTCTCTTGAAACGTATCGCCCTGGTAAACCACTTGCAAATTCTGCGGTAAACAACGGTTGTGTTAAAAACTTCTGAATTTTTTTGGCGCGCATTACCACAAGCTTGTCTTCTTCTGCTAACTCTTCCATGCCCAAAATTGCGATAATATCTTGCAGCTCTTTGTACCGTTGCAGAATTTTTTGAATTTCCCGTGCAACCTTGTAATGTTTTTCGCCGATAATGTCAGGAGACAATCCTTTAGAAGATGATGCGAGTGGATCAACGGCAGGGTACAAACCAAGCTCAACCAGTTTTCTGGAAAGCACTGTGCTTGCATCTAAGTGCATAAAGGTTGTTGCTGGTGCAGGGTCGGTGATATCATCTGCGGGAACGTAGACCGCTTGGATGGAAGTGATTGATCCTTTGGTGGTGTTGGTGATTCGTTCTTGAAACGCACCCATTTCTGTTGCAAGAGTTGGTTGGTAACCAACGGCTGATGGCATACGGCCAAGCAATGCAGAAACTTCTGAACCGGCTTGCACAAATCGGAAAATGTTGTCGATAAACAAGAGCACATCTTTTTTTTCTTGATCACGGAAATATTCTGCCATGGTCAATCCGGTTAGTCCAACACGCAGACGTGCGCCAGGCATTTCACCCATCTGACCAAAAACAAGTGCTGTTTTGTCAAGCACGCCAGATTTTTTCATCTCAAGCCAGAGTTCGTTACCTTCTCTGGTTCGTTCACCGATACCGGTAAACACAGATACGCCACCATGTTCGGTAGCAATGTTCCTGATCAATTCTTGTATCAAAATTGTTTTACCAACACCTGCACCGCCAAACAGTCCAATTTTTGAACCTTTAATGTACGGACAAATAATGTCGATAACTTTGATGCCGGTTTCTTGAATCTCGTTTGTAATTTTTTGTTCGGTCAACAGTGGTGCGTCACGATAGATGCTCCACCGTTTGTCAGCTTTAAATGTAGGTTTATCATCAATGCTTTGGCCAAGCACATTAAAAATTCTGCCAAGGACAGATGTGCCAACAGGTGCAGTAATCGGTTGCCCTGTGTCTAAAACTTTTAACCCTCGTTTGATACCGTACAATGATTCGATTGCAATGCAACGCACAATACCGTCACCAAGTTGTTGTGCAACTTCTAGTACGGCTGTTTGCGAGCCATCTTCAGAAAGTTGGACAATTAATTTATTGGGAATTGCAGGAGCCTCATCGCGTCCGAACTGAACGTCGATAATGGTGCCACTGATGCGCAGCACTTCTCCGATGGCTTTGATTTCTGAAACTTGTGAATTTTTTTTAGGACGTGTGTTTTTGTCCGTCATTTTTTCTATCCTTGCGCAGGAAATCGAGAATTGACCTCACTACAATGCTAATGAAACTGCTGCTTTTTGTAAAGGCTTGCTCATCAATCGTTTTTTACGGTCAAACTGTTGGAAAGAGTTTGTTTAGATCAATGGGAGTCAGCGAGCCAATGGGATCTATCCATCCCAGTGTTGTGATGAGTTTTTGATTGTCCATAGTTTTAAACAGTTTTGTTACAGCGTAGCAATGTTTGCCTCCTGCTGCGAGAATCACTGTATCGTATTGTTTAAACGCTTCAAAAAGACTCCGTACAATTTGCATATCAACGAGGGTTCTTAATTCTTTCCTGGTCATGTGCGAAAAAAGTTTTGCAGGGATATTTTTATCGCGGTTTTCTGAAAAAACTAGTCGTGCCTCAAAATACTTTCCTTTTGTTCGAGAAAGTTTTTTGTAATCTTTAATGAATTTTGTTCCAATCTTTTCATATAGCTTATCAAGATTTTCTGTATGTTTTTTTTCTTTTTTCAAAACCAAAAGGGTTTTTTGTAGTAACTCAAAAAATGGATTTCCTTCAAGTTCTGCTATTTCTTTTTTGTAAAACTCCTGTGCTTCTTGTGGATCATCAGATTTTTTTATTTCTTGACGCAGTGCAGCAAATCTATCGCTTGTCACCTCAAGTTGTTTTACAAGATTTTTTTCGTTGTCAATAGGTTCAGAAGTTTTTTTCCCGCGGATGTCTATATCTTCAACGGGGATATTGTTATCAACACAACTTTGGTGAAGCCATGGCAAAATTGAGTATGTAGATAGAGGTTCTTTTTCGGTTGCTAATCGATTGCTTTCGGCCAGTACTTTGGTGTTACCTTTTTTTGCAAAAGCGATAATCGGTTCAACAGAATCAGGATTTTTAAAGTCGTGTGTTTCGTACACAAGAAAACATTCTTTTTTTGTTTTTGTATTGTGCCAATGTTCTCCTCCGTAAAAAATGGCCGACGCTTGTGTTGTCAGTAGGGTTGCAGAGAGATAAAAAATAATTTTTTTAGGTAGAGACATAGAGTTTTCCTCCTTCGATACGCTTCGCTACTCCCAGCCTTCGCGTAAAGCTACGGCGGACACTGCAGGACTTCGCCTGTAGCTTCGCTTTTTTAGAAGACTATTTTCTGTTTCCAACGCTAGCAAAAAAAAAAGATCGCGTGCAAGCATTACAAAAAAACGGGGCAGGTATATAACCTGCCCCGTTTGCAAAAAAGAGTATCTACTATTTTTTAAAAAAGATTTGGCAATGCGTGTCTGAGGACTTCTTCTGCTTTGCTTACCCAGATAATGTTTATTCCATCCAGCACTTCACCTGCATCTGCTAAATCTTGTTTGTTTTTCTCTGGCAAAATAATATGTGAGATTTTATTTCTTTTTGCAGCCAATATTTTTTCTTTCACGCCACCAATTGGCATCACATGACCTCTTAGGTTTAACTCACCAGTCATTGCGTGTTTTGCACTGATCGGTTTTTGTGTGAGTACCGAAAGAATAGAGGTCAGCATGGTAACTCCGGCAGATGGCCCATCTTTTGGTACCGCGCCGGCAGGTACGTGAATGTGAATATCTTTTGTTTGGAACAGTTTCTCGTCAATGCCAAACACTTTTGCGTGTGCCCGTGCATACGTGATTGCTGCTTGTGCAGATTCTTTCATCACATCGCCAAGTTGTCCGGTCAGCGTTAACTTTCCTTTTCCTGGCAAGATCACTGCTTCAATCCTGAGCATCTCGCCACCGTACGCTGTCCAGGCAAGTCCGTTGGTTATGCCAACCTGATCTGCTTGTCCTGTTTCTTCATCACGCAACATTTTTGGTCCAAGGTGCGTCGATAAACTTTTTACGGTGAATGTTGCCGGCTTTCCTTTTTCTACAATCGAGCGGGCAGATTTGGCCCCCAGTTTGCAGAGTAGACGCTCAAGTTGTCGTACACCAGATTCTCGTGTGTAGCTAGAGACCACATCTTCTATGACCCCGTCACTAAGTTTAAAGTTTTCTTTTTTAAGTCCCGCACTTTCTATCGCCCGTCTGACCAAGTGATTTCGCGCGATGTGCAGTTTTTCGTTCATGGTGTAGCCAGAAAGTTGGATAATTTCCATTCTGTCTTTCAATGGTCCGGAAATTGTTTCGAGTGAGTTTGCGGTTGCAATAAAGATTGCTTTCGAAAGATCGAACGGTACGCCAAGGTAGTTATCATAAAATGTTTTGTTTTGTTGCGGGTCAAGAACCTCAAGCATTGCTGCCGACGGATCACCTCTAAAATCTGCGCCAATTTTATCCAGCTCATCAATGATGATGATTGGGTTCATCGAACCTGCTTTTCTGATTCCTTGAATAAATCGCCCTGGCATTGCGCCAACGTATGTTCGTCTGTGTCCACGAATTTCTGCTTCGTCCCGTACACCACCCAGTGAAACTCGAAAATGTGTTCTGCCTAAACTGCGTGCGATCGATTTACCAAGCGATGTTTTACCGGTGCCCGGAGGGCCAACAAAACATAAAATTGGTGCGAAGCTATCTTGTTTTAAGTTTCGTACGGAAATAAAGTCTAAAATTCGTTCTTTTATTTTTTCAAGGCCATAGTGATCTTCGTCAAGTACCTCTTTTGCATGTTTTATATCAAGATTGTCTTCTGTTTCTTTGCCCCATGGCAGTGCAAAGACCCATTCAAGATAATTTCTGATCACCATTGCTTCCATAGATTCTGGTGCCGTATTTTCTAATCTGTTTATTTGACGTTTGATTTCTTGTTTTGTTTCTTCAATAAGCGGAAGCGCTTCTAATTTTTCTCTGAGTTTTTCTATTTCTTCTTCGTCGTTATCCCCAAGTTCTTTTTTTATCGCTCTCATTTGTTCGCGCAAGTAATATTCTTTTTGGGATTTATTCATGGAGTCTCGCGCGCTATTTCTGATCTGTTCCTGCATTTTAGAAATTTCTATTTCTTTGTGCAGGTGGCCATAAAGTGTGTTGAGCATCTTTTTTTTGTCTTTTTGCTCGAGTAACTCTTGCGATTGTTCGACGGTAAGATTTAAATGCGAGAGAATAAAGTCTGCAATTTTGTCTGGATCGCCGATTTTTGAAAGTATGATATGAAAATCTGGACTAAATGTTTGCCCCGAAGATGCCATTTGTTCCGCCAAATCTTTTATGTTTTTTATTTGTGCTAAAATTTCGGTTTCATTTTCTTTTTCTGTTTCTGGTTCGATAGCTTGCACTGTTGCGCTCAACGCTTCTTTGCCAGTAGAAAAAGAATCTGCTTGTGCTTTGCAGATACCTTGTACCAAAATTTTTATGCCGCCGTCTGGAATTTTTATCATGCGCAGTATGGATGCAACCGTTCCGACTTGATATAAATCCTTTGTTCCAATTGCATCTTGGTGGTCTACATTCTTTTTTGCTGCCAAAAGAAGAACCATTTTAGAACCTTCAAGGGCAGTTTCGATTCCCTTGATGATGCGTTTATCTAGAACAAGGAGCGGAACAATCATTTGCGGAAAGACGACAACATCCATGGTTGGTATAACCGGAAGATTGTCTGGAATTTTGCTCTGGATAGTTTTACTGAGTTCTGTCTTCATCTCACTCCCCCTAATAAGTGATTGATCGTACAGGTGATATTTGTCCCCTTTTTTCGTCCCTTGCTTACTATTTTATGTCAGAGCGATGTCGTAAGACAACAGTTATGAGTAAAATAACCCAAACTCTTTTTGTAAAAGGGATTGTTTTGTAGTACAAGTGTGATAAACAAAACCGCAATAAAAGAAAAAGCCTTTTGCAAAAGAAAAAACTGGATCTCGATGCCGCAGCTTGCAACATCTGAACTGAAAAAAAAATTTTCAAACCAGGGAGCACAGTCTCTTGTGCTTCAAAATATTTCTGTTTCGTTCGATTCGGATAAAACCTATGCAATCACTGGTGTTTCCGGCTCAGGCAAGTCAACGTTTTTACATTTGCTTGCAGGACTCGACAAACCAACAGCAGGCTCAGTTTTATTTGATGAGCATAATTTTGCTGATTTTACTAAAAAAGAGCGGGAGCAGTTTCTGCAAACACAAATAGGCATGGTATTTCAGTCACCTTATCTGATTAGTGAACTTTCTGTTGTGCAAAATGTCATGCTGCCTGCCGTTATTGCTGGGAAAAAAACATCTGAGGCCAAACATACTGCTCAAGAACTTTTAAAGTGCGTTGGTTTAGCGGATCGACAACATGCTCACCCTTCGGCTTTGTCTGGTGGCCAACAACAACGAGTTGCCATCTGTCGTGCAATTATCAACAAACCTGTTTTTTTATTGGCAGATGAGCCAACCGGCAACCTTGATGTAAAAACCGGTAGGCAAATTGTCGATCTACTTCTTTTATTCCATAAAACCTGGGGCATGGGGTTGATTGTTGCTTCGCACGATCAATACGTTGCACACAGCATGCAGCACTTGCTTGTCCTAAAAAACGGCACTCTAAACCGTTGATTTTTACTTTTCTACTCTGATATTTTCAAATAGGTAACAAAGGGGCCAATATTTTTTATAGGGGATTTTCTGTGATTAAAAAAACAGCAATTGTTTTTTGTTTATTTCTTTGCTTGCCGCTCGAGCTACAGGCAATGGAAACGCAGAAGATTGTAGATAGTCTCAATAAGGCGGAAGAGATCGACAATTTTATTTTGCTTTTTAAGCAGACTGATCTTGGAACACTTAATTTTCAAGAAATTAAAAACAGATTGACTGAAGTTCAGGATCATTTTTCCGATATAGACGAAGAATGGTTGAAAAGTGATTTAAAAATAGATTTCAGAGGTAGAGAGTCTACCATTAAAGAGACTTTTTCTAATTTCCAGAGAAGTCTCAAGGGAGTGAAAGCAACTTTGCAAGATCTTTATCGTAAAAAAATAGCAGAAAAGAGTATTTGGGAGCGAATCAAGATTTGGGGGGAGACTCTTTAATAATATTAGGGGGAACTATGAAAAGACACATTGTCGTTTCTACTTTTCTTTTGTTTTGCTCGGTGTTTCTGCGGGGCATGGAGCCGCTTGAGGAAGAAAGCGATGTGAGTTTGGGTCAAATAATTGCTGAGTAAAAAGAGGATAGAGATTATGTTTTAAAAAACATATTGAGTCCAGAAGATGAAAAATGGAAAGAAATTGACGAGCGTAACGATAAGCGTTTTCGCATGCTGAAAAAATTTGGCTATAAAGAAGAAGATAGCCCCGTAGATCACTCTTTTTTCCCAGAGTATTTTATTATGTTGTTTGGGCAAGACATTTCCATGAATCAGTTTAAAAAATTTTAAAAAGATTTTGATGAGATGGCAAAAAAAGAATCTGAAAAAGTTGAGG
>Ga0180433_10012101_pt1 | contig 10130 bp, 5 predicted proteins | sample SS_ome_8_FD_132980 | JGI IMG/M metagenome (GOLD analysis project Ga0180433, IMG submission 132980) | Hypersaline lake sediment archaeal communities from the Salton Sea, California, USA - SS_1_D_1 metaG | ecosystem: Environmental > Aquatic > Non-marine Saline and Alkaline > Hypersaline > Sediment...
CCGCAGACCCGGTAGCGGGTTGCCGCAGACGTGGATACCGTAGGTGTGGGCTTGCGGGTGCTCTGGGCTGTGGGGTAAAGATAAAACTCGGGACGGGGTAAGGCGACTGCTTGCCCCGTATCTTATGGTCTTCGGTACAATAGGAGGTCCGTGTTGAAAGGCCGTGTTCTGATTATCGACGATGAGGCTGAGATTCGACGGAATCTCACAGTTGGACTCACCCAGGAGGGCTACACCGCGGTAGCATGTCCGGACGGCATTTCGGCGATTCACGAACTGAACCAGGCTCGAGACAAGGGTGTTACCTATGACTACCTGGTTACCGACATCTTTATGCCGGACATCGACGGGCTGAAGATCCTCAAGGTGATAAAAGTCCAGTATCCGGATCTGCCGGTCCTGGTCATAACCGGTTTTGGCGATGAATCGCTGAAGATGACGGCGCTCTCCGAGCACAACACGGGGTACCTGGACAAGCCATTCGAGATCCCCGACCTTGTGGAGGCGCTCGAAGAACTTTCGCCCGGTTCCACAAAGGAAGCGAAGTTGGCTGAAGCCGGGACAGCGGATGCGGGTTTGAGAGAGTCGGTCAGTGCTTACCTTACCATAAGAATAACCGAGCCCGCGAGGAGCATGGAGATCTTCAATGACCTTCACAAGATGGAGGGTGTCCAGAAGTGCGAAGCGGTGAGGGGGGACTTCGATATCATCGTTCTGGCCCAGGGCTCTTCCGAGGAAGAGGTCAAGGGCGTCTTCGACAAGATCGGTAAGATGGAGGGGGTCGAGGTCGCTTCGATGTCACCCGTTGAGAGGCCCAAGCTTGACCGCGATGTGGATGAGTTTGTGAAGATATACACGCAGGCGATGAAACAACCGGCCCAGGTCAAGAGCGCCATGCAGCCCGGGACGATGAGTTACATCATCGTCGATATCGATCCCAATGCGATCCAACAGATCTTCACAACCGTCTTCTTCATCGACGATGTCATTTTCTGTGATGTCATTGAGGATGGCAAGAAGCTGGTAGGTATGATCACCAGCGAGGGGGTCGGGCGCAAATCCACCATCCTTGAGAAACTCAACGAGATCGATGGTGTGCGCAGGGTGCGTGAGGCCACTGTAATAAAACTGGTTGAGGATTGACAGCCTTCCGAGGGGACGGTTCCCATTAGGTCTTAAAGGCCGGGGACATAGCCCCGACCGACGTCGGGCATGGAAACCCGACGCTACAGATTCGTTGCCACGGGAATGGCAACGCCAGGGAAGGTAAAGCGGCCGAGTGCAGCCGCTCTGGGAGCAGTGAGTGTAGTTCCGAACAGCGACAGAGCGGCAAGCGAAGCATAATCCATCAGGGAGGGAGCCCCGACCGACGTCGGGCATGGAGCCCCGACGCTACGTGTTCGTTGCCACGGGAATGGCAACGCTACGGGAGAAAATGGCGGCAAAACAGGAAGAGAGATTCACCTATAGACTGTGGCGCTACGACGGAGCACCGGGGGAGCTCATTCCCCTTCTCCAGTCGGCGCAGGACCACTTCGGATATATCCCCAGGCGGGCTATCAGCTACATCTCAAGCGTGACCGGCATACCCGAGTCCGATGTGTTCGGCGTTATTACGTTCTACAGCCAGTTCAGACTGCAGCCCATGGGCAAGTATGTGGTACGGGTATGTGAGGGTACGGCCTGTCACGTGTCCGGTGCCAAGAGGATAACCGAAGCCATTCAGGACGAGTTGGGCATAGAGGTGGGGGATACGACAGAGGACGGCTTATTCACCCTCAACACGGTCGCATGTCTTGGTTGTTGCTCGCTGGCGCCCGTGATAATGGTGAACGACGAGACCCACGGCCGCCTTACCCCGCCTTCAGTGCGCAAGGTGCTCAAGGGATACAGGCGGCGGGAACGGTCGGCCCGCAGTAAGGAATCTGCCGGTGCATGCGCGGATGAGGGGTAGTGTGTGGGTATAGAGGGGATACAGCGGACACCCTATTGAGACAGGGTAGAGACTGAATGACCGAAAAGCGTGGTGAGCGGGTATGAAGAAGGTAATTGTGGGGATGGGCACCTGCGGCCTCTCAGCGGGGGCACAGGCCGCCTACGACAAGCTCAGTGAGATTCTCGAAGAGCACCCGGATAGTTTCGAGCTCACCCGCACCGGCTGTATCGGTATGTGCTATCGCGAGCCGCTGGTCGAGGTAAGGGACAATGGGAGCCGAACCATCTATGGTGGGGTGACGCCGGAGCTTGCGGAAGAGATATTCGAGCGGCACGTCTCCGGTGGCGCCGTGCTCGACGACCACGTGGTCTATAGCCTCGATGAAAGCGGTGCTTCAGGCGGAAGCGAAGCACGGTATCTCATACTCCAGAAACGCATAGTACTCAGAAACTGCGGCACCATCGACCCTGAGTCGCTGGAAGAGTACGAGGCTGCGGGAGGTTATGCGGCGTTAAAGAGGGCTCTTAGCCAAATGACGCCTGACTCCATAATCGAGGAAGTGAAGCAGTCGGGGCTCAGGGGCAGGGGGGGAGCGGGTTTTCCCACAGGGCTCAAGTGGTCTTTCGCCGCCCAGCAGGATAGCGATACCAAGTACGTCGTGTGTAACGCCGACGAGGGCGACCCCGGGGCCTTCATGGATCGTTCAATTCTTGAGGGCGATCCCCATGCGGTGCTTGAAGGCATGATTATCTGTGCAAGGGCCATAGGGGCGTCCTCAGGGTACATTTACTGCCGGGCGGAATACCCGCTTGCCATTCGGAGGCTCACCATAGCCATCAAGGCCGCCCGAGACAGGGGTTACCTGGGGCAGGACATACTGGGTTCTGGTTTCAATTTCGACATCAAGATAAAGCAGGGCGCCGGGGCCTTTGTCTGCGGGGAGGAGACCGCGCTTTTCGCCTCCATTGAGGGAAAGCGCGGGATGCCGAGGATACGACCTCCATTCCCGGCGGAGAAGGGTCTTTGGGGCAAGCCTACCAATAACAATAATGTGGAAACATACGCCAATGTGCCCTGGATCATCTCCAACGGGGCTGACGCTTTCGCAGCATATGGCACTGAGAAGAGTAAGGGTACCAAGGTCTTCGCGCTTGCCGGCAAGGTTGTGCGCGGGGGCCTGGCCGAGGTCCCGATGGGTACGACCATCCACGACCTAGTCTTTGAGATAGGCGGGGGCATAAAGGACGGCAGGAAGTTCAAGGCCGTCCAGATGGGCGGTCCTTCCGGCGGTTGCATACCGGCCGAGCTCGACCAGACACCCGTGGATTTCGAATCGATACCGGCGACTGGAGCTATCATGGGGTCGGGAGGTCTGGTGGTGTTGGACGACACATCCTGCATGATCGAGATTGCCAGGTTCTTCCTTGACTTCACCCAGAACGAATCCTGCGGCAAGTGCACCTTCTGCCGTGTGGGTACACGCCGGATGCTCGAGATGCTCACGCGGATTACCAAGGGGGAAGGTGAGCCGGGGGATACAGAGAAGATCACCGAGCTCGGCAACCAGATTCGCGAAGCGAGCCTCTGCGGACTCGGCCAGAGCGCTCCTAACCCCGCAATCACTACAATCAAGTACTACAAAGATGAGTATGACGCGCACATAGAGGAGAGGCGTTGTCCGGCTGGAGCGTGCACGGCGCTGGTGGACTTCCATATCAATCCCGAGAAATGCACCGGCTGTACGCTCTGTGCCAAGAAGTGTCCGGTTGAGGCGATAACGGGCGAACCCAAGAAGGCTCATGTCATAGACAACGAGAAATGTGTGAGGTGCGGCCAGTGTATCGCCAGCTGCAGATTCGAGGCGATATATACAAAATGAAAAGCGTGGCCCAAGATAAGATCAAGGTGACGATAAACGGCAGGGAAATTGAGGCCGAGCCGGGCAAGACCATACTGGAGGTAGTCAGGGAAAACGACCTCGACGACATACCCACACTTTGCTATTCCCCCGATCTGGAACCATACGGTTCGTGTTTCGTTTGCGTGGTCGAGGTCAAAGGGCGCTGGAATCTTGTCCCTTCCTGCGCCACCAGAATCGCGCCGGGGATGGAGATAGAGACCCGGAACCCCAGGATTGTGGAAGCCAGGAGGACCGCGCTTGAGCTCCTGCTTTCGAATCACTATGCCGATTGCGTGGCCCCCTGTGTTGGGGGCTGCCCGGCCGGTGTGGATGCCCAGGGTTATATCGCACTCTCGGCCATGGGGCAGTATAAAAAGGCGGTCGATCTGATAAGGGAAACCAACCCGCTGCCGGCCGTATGCGGCAGGGTTTGCGTTCGCAAGTGTGAGGTGGTTTGCAGGCGCGGCGACGTGGACAAACCTGTCGGCATCAACGCGGTCAAGCGTTTTGTCACCGATGCTCCCGGGATTTACGATGGGAAGCCCGAGTGCGATCCCCCGTCGGGCAAGACGGTGGGAATAGTCGGTGCGGGTCCGGCAGGGCTGACCGCGGCCTGGTTCCTGGGGCGGAAAGGTCACAAGGCGGTGATCTACGAGGCCCAGGACCGCTCCGGCGGGATGCTCCGCTACGGGATACCCACCTATAGGCTCCCGGATGACGTGATAGATGCCGAGGTTGTCTATATTTGCAGGACAGGTGCCGAGATCCGCTACGGCGTCAGGGTCGGTGAGGATATTACTCTGGACGACCTTCTCGAGCGGCATGATGCGGTCTTCGTCGGAGCGGGGGCCTGGGCCGGGAAGCCGATGCGGGTCGAGGGCGAGTTCGATACCGAGGGAGTTGTATCCGGTGTCGATTTCCTGCGTGAAAAAGTGGACAACCCGGAGCCTATGTCGGGCACGGTGGTGGTGGTAGGCGGTGGCAATACCGCCATGGACGTAGCGCGCACTTCCTGGCGTCTGGGGGCGGATAAGGTGATAGTGCTCTACAGGCGGACTAGAGCCGAGATGCCCGCCGACGAGATGGAGATCGAGGATTGCCTGGATGAGGGAATCGAGATCACGGAGCTGGCGGCACCTGTGGGTATAGTAGCCGAGAAGGGAAGACTCAAGGCGCTGCGGTGCATACGGATGAAACTCGGTGAGCCCGATGAATCCGGACGGCGGCGGCCCATCCCTATGGAAGGCTCAGAGTACGATCTTCCCTGCGACCTTGCGGTTGCTGCAATCGGTCAGAACCCGATCCTCAAAGGACTTACGTCGGCCGCCGGGGAGGAGGTAGGCCGAACCAAGTGGAATACAATTGTAACCGATGAAGCCGGCATGAAGACCAATGTGGACGGTCTCTTTGCCGGCGGGGATGCCGTAAACGACGGACCCACGGTTGTCATAGACGCCATACGAGACGGCCAGCGGGCCGCGCGGGCGATACACTCCCATTTGACGGGACAGAATCTGCTGGCAAAGGACTTCGCCGTGCACAAGGACTTCTGGAGCAAGCCCGGCAAGGCGGATCTCGGCCATGTCAAGGAAAGCCCCCGCCATGAGGTCAACATGATCGACGTCGAAGAACGGAGGGGCAGTTTCAGGGAGGTGGCCACGGGGCTCGATTACGAGGATAACGTGCATGAGTGTGACAGGTGTCTCTCTTGCGGCTGCGTCAGATTCGATGACTGCGAGCTCAGGCTTTACGCCGAGGAGTATGGCGTGGACATGGACCGCTACAAGGGATATGTGCGGAAGCACAAGGTTGACGACCGCCACCCTTACATTGTCTACGATCCCAACAAGTGCATCCTATGTACGAGATGTATAAGGACCTGTGCGAAGCAGCTGGCCATTCCGGCACTCGGCCTTATCGGCAGAGGGTTCAGGACCGAGATGAGGCCGGCCTTGAATGATCCGCTCGTGGAGACCAGCTGTACGAGCTGCGGAAACTGCGTGGACTCCTGCCCCACCGGGGCCCTCACGGTGAAGTATCCGTTCCCGGGACGGGCGCCGCTTCACACCGATGATGCGGCGTCCCACTGCGGGTTCTGCTCGCTGGGCTGCCCTATCACGGTAAAGAGGTTCGGCGAAGATCGATACTACATAGGGCCCTCGGGTGTTCCAGGGGACTACCTTTGCAGGTACGGCAGGTTCGGGTACGAGCTCTTTGTAAAGCGCCAGCGGATCCGGGAACCTGTGATCCGGCAGGGCAGCGAGCGGCAGAAAGCGGAGCTCTGCGATGCCCAGCGGCTCATAGTATCGGAGATGAAGAGGATCGCCGAAGAGGAAGGTGCCGGCAAGGTGGCCGTATTCGTATCGCCCGACCTCACCAATGAAGAGCTTTACCTGGCCGGTAGGATTGCGCGGGAAGGCCTGGGAACGGGCAATATCGGCTCGCTGTCCATTCTCGGGACGGAAAAGGAGGCCGGTGTCCTGGACCGGTCTTTCGGTTACACGGCATCGACTGCGGACAGGTCTTCCATAGCGGAAGCCGATCTCATAATATGCAACAACACTTCACTCGAGGCCGACCACCAGGTGCTGGCCGTAGATGTGATACAGAGGACCAAGCAAGGCGCCAGGTTGATTGTGGCCAACTCAGCATTGGGCAAGATCGACCGCCTGATCTCCACACTCGCCATGGACCCGATGCGGGGCACCGCATCGATTCTCTGGAATGCGGTTACCAAAGCTCTATTGGATGAAGGGCGTTTTGCCGAGGCCGACGTCAAGGGGATTCCGGGTTGGGATGAGTTCATTGACTCTATGTACCTGGACGTTAGCGATGCGGCCGAGGTTTCGGGGATTGAAGTCACTGATGTTCGAAGGGCGGCCGAGATTATCGGGGAGGCCCAACGCGTTGTGATTATTCATGGTCCGGACAGGCCGCAGGACAGGTCGTTCGATGATATGGAGACGCTTGCCAACCTGGTCGTGCTTCTACGGGCGTCCGGAAGGGAGGCCGAGCTTCTTCTGCCGCGCGTGAATGCGAACAGCGCCGCTCTCGAGATCACGGGGGCCGATCCGGTTTTTGCAGCAGGTCGGGTCGAGAGTCCGCGGGAACTGGCCGGCGCATCGAGTCACGGTGAGCTTAGGGACCTCCTCAGAGACGGGAAGATAAAGGCAGCCCTCATAATCGGAGAGGATCCGATGGCCTGGGGACGGACGGGTGCATGGTTCGAGAACGTGGAGTTCCTGGCGGCTATGGATTGGACCAATACGGAAACCACCGAGTATGCGGATGTGGTGCTGCCCGGTTCGACCTACCTTGAAACCGAGGGGACCAGATGTAATTTCGAGGGAAGGCTTGTGGAATTCTCAAGGGCCGTGGAACCGCCTGCGGGCGTGTCCGGAAAAGAGGTGCTGTCGGGTCTTGCCGGCGAATTCGGGATTCATGCCGGCCGCGACCTTACGGGGGAGCTCAAGGCCCTTATCGGCAAGGAGGTCGGTTCGCTTTCCAGCTTCTACTGGAACACCGGGGAGGTACGTAAGTCCGATTACCGCGAACGACTGGTTGCCACAAGACCTAAGGCCAAGGCCGTTTCAATTCAGCCTCCGTTGACTCACGGGGAAAAATACAAGAAGGAAATCAGGGAAGTCGGAACCGAGAGATTCAGGGTCCGCGCTTGACATACTGCTATGCGCGGGGAATGTAGCGGAAAGTCTGCTAACGTCGGGCATGGAAACCCGACGCTACATGGCAGGCCGAGCGGGTGGCGCGGAGGGAGGGCCTCCCGCCGCGTAGCGTCCCCACTCCAGTGGGGACGGCAGTTGCAGGGAGGACGGTGGGAGTCCGGAGCGATCAGGACCCGCGAGGCACACGGACGTCGGGCATGGAAACCCGACGCTACATTCGTTGCCACAGGAGTGGCAGCCCTACGGAACGTGAAGCGGCTGAGTGCAGCCGCTCTGGGAGCAGTGAGTGTAGTTCCGAACAGCGAGAGAGCGGCAAGCGAAGCAAGACACGTCGGGCATGGAAACCCGACGCTACATGTTCGTTGCTACGGGAGGCGAGGCAAGTCACGTCGGGCATGGAAACCCGGCCAACGTCGGGCATGGAAACCCGACGCTACAGAAGTAGCGTCGTGACTCCTGTCACGACGAACGCTTGGAGGACCCTCAGGTTTGATCAAGCTCGATGATGTTTACGAATTCATGGAAGGCAGCTTCGATTACGTACTCGTGCTCGATGGTGCCGAGAGAGTGGTCCATGCAAGCGAGCTTTTCGGACGTGATTGCCTGCCTGAAGGGTGGCGGAATTCCAGGCCGTCTCTCGATGAGTTGATCACCGAGTCGTCCCTTGGTACCTTCCGCTCGGCCATGGCCCTGGCGAGGACCAGGAGCAGGGCCATAGCGGTCTATTCCCCATGCCACGACAGTACCGAGTCGATACCGCTAAAAGGGAGCTATCTTACAACCGACAGGGGGGAGATGTTCGTCTTCTTCGGGCAGAAGCTGGAAGGTCTGGCAAGGCGTTCCTCCTCTGAGAAGGATGACCGGATCAAGGAACTCGCGTGCCTGTACAGGGTGATCGAGTGGATCGAGGTTTCCCCGTCCATAGACTCTTTCTTCACGGAGTTGCCCCGCTATCTAAGCCAGGGAATGCTCTACCCGGAGGAGGTCGTCGTCTACTCGGTCTACGAAGATAAGGTATATGGGCAGAAACCTTCATCCCAGGACTATATTTCAGTAGGACTTGTGGTGGGTGGCCGGCAGAAGGGCGAGATCCGTGTGGGATACCTCGGTCAGGAGCATGAACTGCTTCCCGAAGAGCAGAAGATGCTCAAGGAGATCGGGAGGGCACTGAGCTTTGCGCTCGAGCGAAAGGAGTTCAGGGACAGACTCGTGCTCAAGCAGGAAGAGGAAGCCGAGCTCAACCGCCGGCTCGAGAATCTGGAGACCGAGATAGCCGGAAGGACGAGGGAGCTGGAAGACCAGCGCGAAAAGCTAGGAGTTGTGAACTCCTACCTGGACAGGGTGAGCGATAGCTGGGAAGAGGCCCGCGGCAGGTTGGAAACCATGTTCAAGGCGATCCCGGACCAGGTGGTGCTCATAGATAAGAACCGTCGTATCGTCATGACCAACCGCGAGGACATAGAAACGGGCGGCCACTGCTATAGCAGTATCTTCGGGCGGGAGCGGCCATGCGAGGATTGTCGTCTTGCAAGGATCCTGAGCGAGAAGACACCGCTGACCATATCGATGAAGCAGGATGACAAGTATTTCCAGGTCCATGCGCTCCCTGTCTATAACAAAGATCATGAGGTGGATGGTATTCTGGAGTTCTATCGGGACGTCACGCTAGAGAAGACCTACGAGCAGCAGCTCCAGCAAGCCGACAAGCTGGCGTCCCTGGGCCAGCTGGTGAGCGGCATAGGACACGAAATCAATAACCCGAACCAGTTCATACGCGGTAACATCAAGATAATAAAGCAAGCCCTGGATGATATGCTTCCCGTTATCGATGATTACCATGGGCAACATCCCGACCTCAAGATAGCCCGCCTGAACTACGACTTCTTCCGTAAGCACATTATGACTCTGGTGTCGGACATGGCCCACGGTTCCGAGCGTATAAAGGCGATAGTGGAGGGGCTGCGCACCTTTGCGCGAAAGGATGAAGGCTTGCTTGTGGACAAGGTCGATATCAATACGCTTGTAGAGGCAAGTGCGAGACTGGTACACAATGAAGTGCATAAGCGCGCTGATATCAAGCTTGATCTCACCAGGAACCTCCCCACTTTTATCGGCAATACCCAGAAGATAGAGCAGGTGCTCATAAATCTCGTTGTCAATGCCAGCCAGGCCATGCACGATGACAAGAAAGGGACGATATACATTAGAACCCGTTTACAGGATGGAAATATTGTGGTCGAGGTGGAAGACAACGGCTGTGGCATGAGCGAGAATACCTTGAGGCAGATCTTTGATCCATTCTTCACCACAAAACGTGCCAAGGGGGGCACCGGTCTCGGTCTTGCCATAGCCTACCGGATCATCGAAGAACACGGCGGCAATATCACGGTGGGCAGCGAAATCGGTGTGGGTACGAAATTCACCATTAGGGTCCCTGCCCGGAAGGAAGGGGAATCGGCCGGGGAGCAAAGCCCATGAAGAGAATCCTTATCGTAGACGATGATCCTGCGGTAACCAACTACCTGATGGTCTTCCTGATGCAGACCGGGTTGTTTGAAACCAATGTGGTCAACGACTCGCGGGAAGTAGAGAACCTGATGGAAAAGGATGA
>Ga0180433_10012103_pt1 | contig 10130 bp, 10 predicted proteins | sample SS_ome_8_FD_132980 | JGI IMG/M metagenome (GOLD analysis project Ga0180433, IMG submission 132980) | Hypersaline lake sediment archaeal communities from the Salton Sea, California, USA - SS_1_D_1 metaG | ecosystem: Environmental > Aquatic > Non-marine Saline and Alkaline > Hypersaline >...
CAATGTATTTTTAGGGACAGTCCCGTTATATTCCAATTCTTTCCCCCCCTCAACCGTATTAGCTAATATTTTAGCTTGTTGTAAACATGCGGGGATGATTCCCCAGATTTGATTATTAAACTCAATACAATCCCCTACTGCAAAAATCCCTTCTACTTTTGTTTCTAAAAATTTATTTACAATAATTCCCCTATTCGTTTCTATATCTGCATCTTGAGCTAAATTTGTAATAGGACGGATTCCCGCTTGAATTAAAACAATATCTGCTTCAATTTCTCGGCCATCCTTTATTTTGAGTCCTTTAACCTTACCATCCACAATAATTTCTTCGGTTGCAGCATCTAACTCAACTCGGATTCCCATTTTCTCAATTTCATCTTTTAATAGCCCCGCACAATCAATATCTAATTGTCTTGGTAATAATCGTGGAAAAAATTCTACCACTGTCGTCTCTAAATTACAATCTTTAATCTGTTTAGCTAATTCTAACCCAAGTAATCCTCCTCCAATGATCGCTGCTTTCTTAACTTCTTTTTTTTTTATAAAATCTTGAATTTCTAATGCATCCTCAATGGTTCGGAGTGCAAATACTCCTTTTTTTAACATTTCACGTGCATTTTTTATAGCAGGAATATTTGGAAGGCTACCAGTAGCTAAGATTAGTGTATCATAAGAGATAGGTTCGTTTTCTCCTTTGATAAGAATTTGTTTTTGTTCTGAAAGAATTTTTATTACTTTTTTATTCAGGAAGGTTTTAATCCGATTTTTTTTATACCAATCTTCCTTAAAGACAATCATGTCGTCAATCGTTATTTTTTCACCAATAAATTCCGGTAACTTAATTCTAGTATAGTATGGATATTTTTCTTGAGAATAAATTTCAATTTCGATATCTCTATTTTGATTTCTTATATTCTGTGCTGCGAAAGTACCCGCTACTCCATTCCCGATAATAACGATTTTCATGTTTAATCTTGGTCTTTCTTATTATTTTAAGATTCTTGTTATATTTTCAAAATTTCTCTTCGTTTTCCCAAGAACATGTTCGGAATTAGGCTTTTCAAGGTTATAATCTATGTTATTTTTAGTTCATAAGAGCTAATTTTTTAAAAACAATTGACTTAAGATTTGGTATAGAAAAGGTGTTCTGTTATGGAAGGAAAAAGAATTTCTTATCATAAATCCGTGCAAAAAGTTTATGATAGAATTAAGAAAGATGGGATGATTAACATATGGGATCGATTTGAAGCACAAGGTTTCGGCGGGGATCCGGATAAACGATGTCCTTTTTGTTTGAAAGGAGCTCGCTGTGACTTATGCTCGAATGGTCCGTGCCGGGCCGATGCATCTATTGATAAAAGAGGCGTCTGTGGAATAACGGCGGATGGAATGGCAATGAGAAAGATGCTCTTAAGAAATATCATGGGAGCGTCAACTTATCATTATCATACCGACACCACGATTAAAACGCTCCGAGCTACCGCAAAAGGTAAGACTCCCTTCAAAATAAGTGAGCCAGAAAAGCTAAAAAGTTTTGCGGAGAGATTAGGAGTGGATACTAGCGGAAAAATCGAAGATATCGCTTTAAATTTGTGTGATTTCGTAGAAAAAGATTTTAATCGGTCTTTTAAAGAGCCTAGCCACATAGTAGAAATTTTAGCCCCAAAGGATAGGAAAGAATTATGGAAAAAATTGGATATCTTTCCCGGAGGTATTTATGGGGAGATGATGCTATCTACCAGTTCTTGCTTGACCAATATTGATGGATATTATGCCAGTTTGGCCCTAAAAGCAATGAGACTGGGAATTGCAATGGCATACCAAAGCCAAATTGTGAATGAATTTTGTCAGGACATATTGTTTAATATTCCAAGACCTCATCCAATGCGAGTTAATCTGGGAGTTTTAGATCCAGATTATATAAATATCTTAGCTAATGGTCACGAACCTTTTATGGGTTTTGCAATGGTCCAAGAGGCACGTAGAGAAGAGTGGCAGGATAAAGCAAGAGATTTGGGGGCAAAGGGACTGCGAATAATAGCAAATATTGAGACCGGACAGGAGATGATACAACGATGGGAGATGGATGATGTTTTCTATGGATTCACAGGTAATTGGATAATGCAAGAAGCTGTTCTTGCTTCAGGTTGCGTAGATGTTTTCGTTGCAGACATGAACTGTTCCATGCCAATCGATCCCATCTATGCTGAACGTTATAAGTTTAAACTCATTCCGGTAAGTGAAGTCGTTGCATTTGAAGGTATCGAAGATCGATTGAATTATATCCCGGAAGAAGCCAAAGAACAAGCAAAAACGCTTCTTCAAATGGCAATTGATAATTTTAAGGAACGACGAGAAACAATTGAACCTGTTACCGGTTTGGATATGAGCGAGGCGATCGTAGGATTCTCAACGGAAAGCATTTTAGACGCTTTAGGAGGTACATTAGAGCCGTTATTGGATGCTATTAAGGAAGGAACCATAAGAGGCGTAGCAGGCATGGTTTCGTGCACTACGTTAAGAGATAAAGGACAAGATGTCCATACTGTGGATATCAGTAAGGAACTCATAAAACGGGATATTTTAGTACTTTCCATGGGATGCGGTAATGCTGCCGTACAAGTCGCAGGCTTATGCAGTCCGGAAGCCAAGGATCTGGCAGGATCGGGACTGAAAGCATTATGCGAAAAACTGGGAATCCCCCCCGTGCTTAGCTATGGCACCTGCACGGATACGGGAAGGATTGCAGATTTAATTGGAATAATCTCCGAAGCTTTAGGTGGTGTGCCTATCCCAGATCTACCAGTAGTTGCCGTAGCTCCAGAATATATGGAACAAAAAGCCACGATTGATGCGATATTTGCGTTAGCCTTTGGGCTATATACTTATGTCAATCCCGTCCCTACCGTTACTGGTGGACCCGATTTAGTAAAGCTTTTAACTATTGATTGTAAGGATGTTACCGGAGGGGTCTTACACGTAGAAACTGATACAAAAGAAGCGGTGGATGCAATGTTAGCTCATATCGAGGCAAACCGAAAGAAATTGGGTATTTAAAAAAAAATAAATTTTTCTTTTTTTCTCTTTACTGGTTTAGTAATGGTAATAATTCTAAAAAACTCGAATTATTATGAACTTAAACAGCAATTTAAGGATTACTCTTCATAAAAAACTGTAATATAGAGATAAATCTTATCTTGAGTTTGGTTCGTAGCAATAATTTCGATATCAGGATTTTCTTTTAACCATTTATTAATTTCGATAAGAGCTTCAGAATCTTTTTGAAATACGTTAAATCCTTTACATTTATACACTATTTTTACACCTCATAAATAATTCTACTCACTCTTATTCGAATTATGATTAAAAATCTTAGTCTTTAATTTTAAAAATAAAGGAAAATAAACTATTTTTTCTTTTTAATTTGATAAATTCCATCCGAAAGAAGCATGAAATGTAATTTTCCGTATTTATATACTTTATCCACTTTATTATTTTTAGCAATATTAATAAATTCTTCCCAGGATTTTATCTTAACGGTTCTCCCAGCCCTTATTACATTGGTTACTTCAATAATTTTAAATTCTTCTGTCATTTTCCTGTTCTATTTCTCTAATTATTTCAATTCGAAATTAAGAATATTTTCTTATATGATATGTAATTAGGAAGTATTTGTTTAAAAAATAGATGAAAAATAAAGAATTTTTAAATTGGAAAATAAGAATTAAATTGTTTATTTCTCCTTTCTTTTCAATATTATCGCATTTTGTGGACAAATTTCAACACATCGGCCACAGAAATAGCATTCTGCTTTCTTACTATCTTGATATGCTTCTTTAGTTGGGCAGATCTTTTCACATAATCCACAATTATTACAGTCTTCCGTTCTCACGTATTTATATTGGCTAAAGCGACTAGTAAGAGAAGCAATCGCTCCAAAAGGGCATAAAAATCTACACCATGGGCGATACAAAAAAATGCTTGCTATGCTTACCCCTATCAAAACTACAAGGGGGATAGTTAGAGCTACGGCTGCAGGATTTTTAATGAACGAAAATCCAAGAAAAGGGTTGATTATCTGGAGAAGGGAAATTGACCAAACTAATGCTAGAATTAGAATTATTCCAAAAAACGCCCAGCGAATAATATTTGTTGTTCTTTGAGATACATCAATTTTATACTTTATATTTTTCTGTTCTTTCAGACTTGATTTAAAATTTATCTTAGAAATTAGTTCTTCTAATGCTCCAACGGGACAGGCGAACCCACAAAAGATCCGGCCTATAAAAATCGTCGTTAACAGTAATAACGCTAATATAATAAGCATAGGAAGGATTAGATTCATAGGAATTGCGCTTCCTAAAGAGTCAAAGATTTGTTGTATCGGCATAACTGCATTAGGCACAGCACCTAAGATAATTCCTCCTAAAATAATACTAATTAAATAAAGTCCGATTGAAACCTTCTTAGATAACTTCCCTTTAAAAATAAAATAAAAAGAAACAGCCATCAAAATAATCCAAGAAATAAACATTGGGATTGCGATACTCATTTCAAATGCTAAATTTTGACCTTGAAAAATCATATTCTCACCTTTTCGTTTAAAAAACTTAAGTTTAACAAATAAAAAGATAAATAAATTAGTTTTCCTTTATGGGTAAAGGTAAGAAAAATTTTCAAATGAATACAAATGACCACTGATATCGTACAGGTAAAGTTTGAAATTCAAGTCCCATCAATTAAATGGCTTTATCGCCTTAATAAAAAATATAGTGAATTAAGTTTTAATATTCTTTCTAACTACATCATAAATGAAAAGATTGGAAATACTTTATTTGAGATTAAAGGCAATTCGCTGGCTAAATTTTTAAAAGAGTTCAAAAATTTAATTCCCCCCTCTTCCTATAGAGTTTTGTATCAAGACGATAATCTGTTGCTAATGAATGTGAAGATTGAAGACCCCTGGATTTTTAATGCTTTAGTCAAAACAAAATTGCTATTGATGTATCCGTTAAATATAAAAGAAGGGAAAATCCATATGTCTGCGGTAACTGAGCGAAAAAAAGTCGATAACTTTTTAGAAGAATTAGAAGAGAAAAATATTCGATTTAAAATAATGAAAATTGGTCAATATCAACATCAAAAACTTCTAAGTGATCGTCAGAAAAAATTGTTAAATACTTTATATAAAGAGGGATATTATGAAGTGCCAAGAGCAATTTCTCTTAGTGAATTGGCAAAGAAAAAGGGAATCTCTCCCTCTGCGCTCTCGGAATCCATAAGACGCCTTCATAAAAGGTTGGCTAAGATTCAATTATCTGAACTTGAATAACACTGAGAACATGTTCGAAATCAAAATTATAACCTATTCTTATTATTAATTACTCATGACCGTGTCTAATGAGAAAAAAATAGTTAAAAGGAAAATCATTGAAATCGATGAAGATTTATGCACAGGTTGTGGCAAATGTGTGATCAGCTGCGCGGAAGGTGCCTTAGAAATAGTTGATGGGAAGGCAAAAGTTATTAGTGATGTATTTTGCGACGGTTTAGGAGCTTGTATCGGAGAATGCCCAGAAGGCGCATTAAGAATTATTGAACGAGAAGCCGCTCAATTTGATGAGGAAGCCGTGGAAGACCATTTGGATAATCTAAATAAAATAAAAGAAAAAGACACAACTAACGTAAAAAGCGGAGATCATTCTTCTCAATGTACATGTCAATCCGCGACAACCATGGTTTTAGGGGGATCATGGGAAGAAACCGATATTTCGGAAGATATTCCTTCTGCATTACGTCAATGGCCTACAAAATTGAAGTTGGTCAGCCCCACGGCGCCCTATTTCAGGAATGAAGAGTTGGTCATCATCTCTGATTGCGCTCCACTGGCATTTGGAGATTTTCATAGAAAGATCTTAAGAGGAAAACCAATCGTTACATTGTGCCCTATGTTGAGCCTGGATGAAAATGATCTAGAGAAACTAACCGAAATTTTACAGCTGAATCCAATTAAAAACATACATTTAATCTTAATGGAAGTTTCCTGCTGCCAGAAGATAAAATTGTTCATAGACCCTATCATAAATTCAGTAGGTCGTCCCATTGAAGTCTATGAAACAATTATTAGCCGAGAGGGTGAAATATTAAGGGAAACCAAGATATAACTAAAGAATCTAAATTTTTTCCCTAAATCTATTGTTCTATCATTACTTTCTTTTTAATGATCTTTCGGAGCATCACGGATAGGGCTGATTTTGACTTTCCGAGCTGATTAGCTAAAGTCTCAAGCGAGATTTTTCGTGGAACCTCAAAAAACCCTGATTCTATGGCTTTATTTAATATTTCCATTTCTTCTACACTTAATTTATTCTTCTCCTCATCCAGATCATAAGGGGAATTACCTATTCTAAGCAGTTTAAATTCTAAGTGCATCTTTTCAAATTCTGTTAAAAGCTCATCGATCCTTTCCCGAGTAGATACAAGTCTCCAATAAGCGTATCCTTCTTTTACATTGACTGGAAATTGTACGAGGACTCCGCATTTAATTACCCCATATAATAAGTAGGGATCTTCGGTTTTCACATTAAACTTAAGTCTATTATCTTTCTGCTCCAAAATAGTGAATTCAAAAACGGAAGGATGGGTTTTGATGAGATCTATGATAGGTTCAATATGATAGTGTAAAATTTCTATAATTGCATTTCCAATTGATTTTTCAAGGTCGTATGGCAAGAAATTGATGATTTCCATTCTTACATTTTTAAAGTTTTTGAAGAGATCAGAGATCCAGATTGGTTCGGGAAACTTAACCTTAATACGAGCTAAACTTGTTTTTGTTGCACCCATCCCTTAATTTAATTCGTCTTAAAAGTTAAATTTATGCATAGGAATCCTATAGAGTAATGATTTATGACAAAAATGTTTAATAACGAAATGGTCTTTTTTTTTTTTGGAGGGAATTTTTATTAGTGAGTTAATAAGTTCGTATAATGAAATTCTCGCAGTATTATATTTTGACGAGATTCTGGGACCTAATTACCTTTATAGCTCTGTTCCTATACCAGATGAGGAGGATTTTCCCAATCTAAAGAATATTCTTGAGTTTAATGACGAAGAAGGAGGTTTTATCTTTTCTTATAGAAAATATCAAACATTAAATTATTTATTTTACATTAAATCCAAACATGCCCGGGGCGGTAAAGATTTAATTATGATCTCATATATGATTCGAGCAGCGTATTTTAGGCATGAGATTGTGGATATCTACAAATATTTAGAATCTTTAAAACCCATTTTGAAATACTTTTCATTAGAGTTATCCACGTTAGAAGAATTACCCGATGTTTTACATAATCCCGAATCTAAATCTTTTCAGAAAAATATTTTCAAGTGTGCCTCGGAAGAATTTAAAGAAAAGTTCCTTCTAATTTGTAATAAATATTTTGCGATGTTATCACCCCGCTATGATATTATGAATTTAAAACCCGATACAAAAAAGATCTTCATTTTTGGAACACCAAATGCAGGAAAATGTACACTACTTCGTAATCTTGAAGTTGCCCAAGTCCATGCGCAGAAGAAAAAGAAGGATTTCATCTCAAAAATTTATGATATTATCATTGAAAATATTCAAGTACTAGATTATGATTGTATTAAAAATAATTTCGATTGTTCAAATTGTATAGGAAACAAGAGATGTATGGAAAATGCTTACGGTTTCATTTTTATGTTTAATGCCTCAAAACCCTCTTCTTTAGAAAAAGGAAAAAAGATTGTCCAAAAAGTATTAACAAGGGTAAAGCTTCCCGGTAATTCCCCCCCTCCGATTTTAATTATCGGAAATATTTTTGATAATGCTCATTTTCTAGATAACCAAATTGTTCAAGATAAGCTTGGTTTGGCTGAACTTGAAGAAGATAATATCAAATATCGGTATCTTCCTATGAATGTAATGAGGGATGAAGGAGAAATGATGGAAGGCATTCGGTGGCTATTAAAGGAAATCGTATAATTTATTTTATAGGATATCAAATATACATATAATTATCTTTTTTTATTAGTGAATCCTTTTGATTGAGTAAAATGAGTGAAAATAATAAATTATTAGGTATTTGTGGGAGCCCTCGCAACCAAGGAACTGAATTTGCGGTGAACTATGCTTTAGATTATGCAAAAGAGAAATTCGGATTTCAAACTGAATTTTGGACAGTGAGAGCTAAAACGATAAAATTCTGTGTTCATTGCGATTACTGTATTCGGGAAAAGAAAGGCTGCATGCATGTTGACAACTTACAAGAATTATACCCTAAGTTAGAGAAAACCAATTTTTTACTAATTGGTACCCCTGTTTTTCAAGGAACACTATCCGGTCAGTTAAAAACGGTGATGGATCGCTGTCGAGCATTGGTTGCAAAAAATCCAGAGGTCTTTAAAAATAAAATCGGTGCGGCATTAGCCGTAGGAGGGGACAGATCTGGGGGTCAAGAAATTGCGATTCGCACCATACTCGACTTTTTTCAGCAAAATCATATAATCAGTGTTTCAGGGGGCGCTTTTGGAGCAAATTTAGGGGCTACTTTATGGAGTAGAGATCAAGGGAGACAAGGTGTTAAAGAGGATGAAGAAGGATTGAAAAGTATAAGAAAAATTATTAAAAGAATGGCTGAATTTAAAAAAGAGTAGGTTAATTTAAAAATAATTCTTCTGCTTTTTGTTTTCGTAATCCCGAAATGCCCCATAATTCTTTAAACCAGTACTTTCCTTTATGTAATACAGCGGGAGTATTCACAACACAGCCTTCTTTATCACAGAAGGTACCTAAAAAATTCTTATCATTTAATAATTGTTCGATAAAAGCCTCGTCTTCAAGACCTTTTTCTACATAGTTTATTTCGTTTTCCTTCAGCCATTCCTTCAGTTCTTTGCATCTATGACACCCTTCTTTCGTAATTATGATTGGTATTTTTATTTCAGTCATGATAATCTAACATTCGCATTCTTTTTTAAAATTTGATCTTAGAAGTTATAAGATTTATTTTAGAATAAAAAGTCAAAACTAACTAGGTTTCTAAATTATTTGTTGAGCTAACCATCGAAAAGCTTCCATATCCTTTTCATCGTCATGTTTTACATCCATCTCGGCAATTTTAAGCTTGATATTATAATCTTTCAATTTCTTATGATTCAAACTCTCAGAGAGTAATTTAAAATTATGCCCATTTTCACCATTGAACTTATTACCTATAATAAGAATTGGGATCTTTCCATTAGCATTTTCATGACATTTTTTTAGAACATTAATATACATCTCCTTAGCATCATCAATTAAATTATGATTCTCTAAATCTAACATCAAAATATATCCTTGACCATTAGAATAATATCCTTCATTTTGATGTCCGTCTAATTCTGAATTTTGTTCATTGATATTGTAATTGAAGATTTCAATATTTTCAACAAGAATTTCATAGATTTTTGTAGCTAAATTATTACTCTTTTGGTTGCGGAATTGTATTTCTTCAATATTCTTCACAAAGGTTTTTTTACCAGCTTTATGGGCTCCAATTAAAAATATTTTTCTGAATTCAGGGTCAATATTAAATGGAATCCTTTTTTTACGATTAAAAAATAATTTTCTAGTATATTTATTAAAAAGCTCAAGAAATTCGTCTTTAAACTGATGAGTACCCAAAGATATTAAAGTTTTTTCAGTGAGAGCACCTTTTGAGATATGCAGGACTTTTGGTAGCTCTTTTAGTTCACACAGTTTTTTTGCGAATTCTTCAAGAATGATCTTTTTTGACTTAAGGTAACTAAAGACATCTTCAATCTCCTTTTTAAAAAATGCCGCCTTCATCATGTATGTAAGCATAATAAGCTCTTTACCTCCGCGAGCATATTTTGAATCAATAAAGAAGATATAATTTATCGTCTGGTATTTCCTGAACGCAAACATGAATGATCCTTCTAAATCCTGGAACTCTAATATCCGCTTAATATCGGGATATTCAAAGCTATCCTTGGTAATATCTTCATTACAGTAGAAAATATTAGGGCCGATGATTTGATCAAAATAGCTTACACATAATATTTCTTCGACCATATTATCACTATTCCTCCTATTTTTATGA
>Ga0180433_10012105_pt1 | contig 10129 bp, 16 predicted proteins | sample SS_ome_8_FD_132980 | JGI IMG/M metagenome (GOLD analysis project Ga0180433, IMG submission 132980) | Hypersaline lake sediment archaeal communities from the Salton Sea, California, USA - SS_1_D_1 metaG | ecosystem: Environmental > Aquatic > Non-marine Saline and Alkaline > Hypersaline >...
GATAATTATCATCATCTGCTTCCTTTTCGGCTTCTACAGCCTCCATTAAAAGAAGCAAAATTTCCTCAAGTACATCACTAGACTCTTTGGTAGCATTAACATCCATTTCTATCTCCGACATAGCCCCTCCTTCTTTGTATCATTACGGATTCAGCTTGGCGGACTCAGCAGCCTCATCAATACACTCATCAAGCTTTTCGTGCAAAAACTTCCGCATCTCCTCCACTTCTCCGTAAAGAAAATGTCCAGGGTTTTCATTGCTCGCTATCACGTCTTCCATCCTGTGACCGCGAGCCTTCAAATATGGTTGGTTCATCGAAATGAATTTCATGTATGCTAAGATGTGATTTTTGTCAGGTTCGAAAAGACCAGCCGACATTTTAGGAGCTTCACTTTCAGGTATAACAGCTACCTTCAACTCCTCTTCTTGCTGCTCCTCGCCCTCCTTAAGTGGTTCATCTACCATTGAATATCCTCTGCAAAAAAATAACAAAAAACCTAGGGGTTTTGCCCCTAGGTAATACACTAAAAATATGGACTTATGTCGGAACAACGTAGAGGGGAAAATCAGATATGAATCAAAATGTGTAATCTTTACTTTAACGATATCGTGTTCTAGCTTCGTAACACGAAGCAATTTCTGCTTTATCCTATCAACTCTTTTACGGAGAAATATAGGACATGATCAAGTCTATTAATATAACATATCGTAAAGATCAGATCAATTTGCTAAACAAAGTCAATTACGAATGAGATCCCTAGAGGTTCTCGTATCAAGTCTTTTCTAGATATCACTAGAGTATATACCAAGAATTTCGTAAGTCAAGTGAAAAATAAAATTTTTTTTATGGACGTAAGATATTATTAATTAACAAGATAAATTTTTTATGAAAACATTTTGCTTTTTCTGTCCTATTATGTATACTTGATACGGATATTATACAGGCAGTTCGTATAAAGTCAAGAGGTTTATAGTGCAAAGAAAGGGTTATAATGAAATTAATCAAGCAATACTGGCGATGGGAATGGAAGCCAGAGCCAGAACTGGCGTTAGCTCGTATTGAACGTGCGGCACGCACCTGCTACAAAAGCGAAGAGAAAATGGAGAATATCACACCTGAACAGTCCGAAGATTTTTTGTCTGGAATTATGGGGCGTGGACATCATTCAGTGATAGAACATTCTGATGCCTCCGTAAGGATAATTACCAATCGTGGAGTGACGCATGAGCTTGTCAGACATAGACTTGCGGCATATTCGCAAGAATCTACTAGATATTGTAATTACTCTAAGTCTAAATTTGGTAATGAATTAACGTTTATTAAACCTGTTTGGTGGTCTGATGACCCAGCAGACGAAAGGTGTAGGCAAATTTTTTTAAGAGCATGCGGTAATGATGAAAATGATTATTTGAAATTAATCCAATGGGGATGGAGCCCCCAACAAGCCAGAGAAATTCTTGGGAATGCTCTTAAAACAGAAATTATCATGTCTGCCAACTTCCGCGAATGGAACCACGTATTCAACTTGCGTTGTTCCAAGGGTGCACATCCACAAATGCGTGCATTGATGTTATCGATACTTCCTGAGTTTGCGAGATTATATTCCCCGATCTTTGATGATGTCGCGAAGAAGTATAGTGTATAACCTCCTTAAAGGAGGTGGTGGTTATGAAGCATAAAAAACCACGTAAAGTTACGAAGAAAAGTAGTATGGCAACCGGTGCGGTTCTTTTAGTCGGCATGGTGATCGGCGGTTTCGCACTGGCACTACAGTTACCGCCGCAAAGCGGCATATTCAATTCGTTTGATCTTACGCAGCAAGAAAATCAGATTACGCTTACTTGGTCATTGAGTGGCCCTACACAGAATGTAGAACTGTATGTTTATCGCGGTGCTGAAGAAATTACTACGCTGCCAGGGGAGGCAACGTCATATACGCACACCGAAGCAGAGTTTGGGATCGTAAGATATACGGTGACTGCGTTCAGTAAAGACAAACATCAGTTTTTAGGACAAGCATATGATTTAGCATACCTTGGAAGACTCACATGGGACAAGCCACGCAATGGGCCGATTAGCAGTTTCCAAAACACCAGTCAATCTGTGTGGAGTATTAACATGTCTTGTAAACCATGTGATGTATTTTTTGATGGCGTATTGGGATCTGAACAGGCGACGCTCGCAGAAGTAGATCTTCCGTTGGAATGGTTCTGTGATGGAAACAATGTGCTGTCCATCTTTTCTGTTTCTGATCCAGAACAGCTTTATGCTAATCCAGGCATCGAATATTGTCATTTGGATGGATTCTATATTTACATAGCGGAAGGCCCAGGCGATCCATATAATCTATTGCCATATCAAGATCCAACAGCTTTTACCTATGACGCAGGTAACGTAACAGAAGTATCTTTGTCAACACTACATAGCAACGGACACATTGAGGGCAATAAACAATACTATCTTGCTGCCTCTACTTATCTTACAGTAAATTCAGATTTTATGGTTTCCGCCTTGACAGATCCCGTAGAACTGGTAAACTATGCTGTAGAGGTTGCAGAGCCAATTTATCCGCCTCAGCCACCTATGAATTTTAATTTGAAATTTTAGTTGACAAGCTATTGTAAATAGGGTATAATATACCAGTGAATTGGTATTTTGCCATTTTACAGAGAAAAATAGGTATAGAAAAATGAACAAAAACGTGATCCATCCAGTTAGTATTGCACCCGAATGGGCAGATGCCTTCTAACTGGGGGTCCGTATAAATTCTAAAAAAATTTAAGACCTCCTGAGCGAAAAAGCTTGCGAGGTCTTTTTTTTATGGTATACTGTGGGAGTATGGTATAGTGGCAGCACGCTACTCTCCAAAAGTAGAGGCTGAGGTTCGATTCCTTGTGCTCCTGCCATATTAGAAATAAATAATGGTCCCGTGGTCTAGTTTGGTTAGGGCGTCTGACTGTCTATCAGAAAATCGAGGATTCGAATTCCTCCGGGACCGCCAATGGGCGAATAGTGTTAATGGGAGCACACCAGACCTGCAATCTGGGGGTCAGGGTTCGAGTCCCTGTTTGTCCACCAATTAAATATTATCTGGGTGTGGACTAGTTTGGTTTTGGTCGCTCGCCTTGGACGCGAGATATTCCCGCAGGTTCGAATCCTGCCACCCAGACCAAATATAAAGGATTTATTTTTAATGCATTATCGAAAAGCTGTATGCAGATATTGCGGTGAACAAAAAGGTATTTGTGTCATAAAAAGACACGAAGAGTCTTGTAAACTAAATCCTGAAAATATAAGATATTGTCCAGTATGTAGCGGGATTATCAAAAGTTCGTACAAAACCCAAACATGTTCTTACGCATGTTCGAATAGTTATTTTAGAAGTGGGCCTGATAACCCGAATTGGAAAGATGATTCATACAGGACAACGTGCTTTTACTATCATTCACATAAGTGTATAATATGTGATGAAACAAATATTGTTGAAGTGCATCATTTTGATGAAGATAAAAACAATAATCAACCGGATAATTTAATTCCAATGTGTCCTACGCATCATCAATATATGCATAGTAGACATAAGTCACTTATTAATGATCAAGTAATAGCTTATCGAAACGACTATTTAGCGTCAGCTAAGGAGATATAAATGATACTCGATGTAAAAATTCCTTTGCAGCAAGCACTTGCTATTACGGCTAAGGATAAAACTGTTGGAGATCTGCTACATAAGCAGGCCATACAGGAATTGTCAGAACGAGACTGTGATATGTCAGAGTATGATCTTGATCGTCCGCATTTCATAGCACGCGATGCGTGCATCGTGGTGCAGTTTTTTGAAAAGAGAAAAGATATTACTGAGCGGTAATGTGTTGCCCATAAAACATTATTTTTGCACGATAACAGGCAAAATATTACCGAGCGGTAGCAGGAATATAGAGGCGTGGTCCAATGGTTTAAGACACCAGTCTGATAAACTGGAGAAGAAGGTTCAATTCCTTCCGTCTCTACCAAATTCAAACGCCATTGGGCTTAAGGAGGCAATGGTGAGTAGAACATATAAGGATACGAAAAAAGGCAAAGAGAAACTGGCTGAAAAAGAAGGCGATCATTATTGCTGGTTTCAATATGGTGGTATTCCATCCTGGTGGAAGCGTATGCGTAGGCGTATCCGCAGAGCAAAAGAGCGGGACGCACTTAGACATAATGAAGACCCACCACGCTTTAAAAGAGACGATGCGTGGGATTGGTGGTAATATGAAAATAGAAGACTTGTACAATATTGATTTTGCAAAAGGTGTTTGTGGTTGTTGTAATGACGAACGCGAACAAATATGTCTACATTTTCGTGCTGACTGTGGCGGAGATGAAGCTTATGTTTGTGAAGAATGTTTAGCTATATTGCTCTTTAAACTGAGAACACATACGGGCGATTAACTCAGTCTGGCCAGAGTGCTACCCTTACAAGGTAGAAGCCGTAGGTTCGAATCCTACATCGCCCACCAAACCGCTTTGCGATGGAGATAACTATGCTTAAAAGAACGCCCATCAGAGATTTCATATGGAACCTCAAAAACAAGTGGCCGTGGATGCGAAAGAAAAATCATAATGAGGCTATGAAATATAGAAAACAAAGACATGATTACGAGATTGAAAAACTGAAAGAAAAATATGAGGAGCAGTTAAAGGCGTTGCCGGAAATATTAGAAAATCTGGAACTTGTTAAGGTGCGTGTGGTACAAGAAGCACCCAAGGTCTATAAGCTTGTTACAACATTTGATCCTCATGCAATGCAAGCCATGTTTTGCCACGGTTATAATGATGATCCTTATTTTGAATATCTATCGGATCATATTGCTCATAAAATAATTTATGAATTGAAACATTATAATATTACAAGAGATTTTAAATGTGAACGGGGATAACCAATGATTGAACGATCCTTAGATAAGATAGAAGATGAAAATCTTCGTAAGGAAATTGAAAAGTACATTGTCCAAAACCTCTTTCCACTACCATTTCATAAAGCAGCTAAAGTATTGTCGGAAGCAATGGACGATGGAAGATTTGAAATGTATATCGGATACAGAATTAAATCGTCGGATGCGTAACATCCGACATTATGGTGGATGTGGTGTAAAGGTAGCATACAACACTGTGACTGTTGAGGCGAGGGGTCAGTACCCTCCATCTGCCCCATTTTCGGATGATAAATTGTGAATAGCAACCAAAGAAAATCTAAACAACTTGGCATGGATGTTAGTACGGCTATGCATAAGTTACGTATGAAGATTTTATTTCATATGTTGAAAAAACAAGGCGAAAATATATGCTTTAGATGTGGCAAAAAAATTACCAAACAAGAAGATTTGAGTATCGAACATAAGAAGCCATGGTTGTATTATCCAGGAAATAATAATAGACGTTTTTGGCACATGTCTAACATTGCTTTTTCGCACCGTAAATGTAATAAACCACATATACATGGATCTAATCAACATAGAAAAATAGGACCGAAAAATACGATTTGGTGTGTCACATGTCAGCAATTTAAAAATAAGAAGGATTTTCATAAAGATCGTAATCGCTGGCATGGATATCAAAATCAATGCAAAGACTGTCGTAAACAATATAGAAATGGGGCTATGGTGTAGTGGTCAGCATCTCAGACTTTCGATCTGAAGACGAGGGTTCGATTCCCTCTAGCCCTACCACTTTTTTTGGTTATATTACCAACATAGGTAGTACAATGAATATCATTAAAGAACAAGTATTAACAAGAGTGCCTATTTTTTCCTGGTGTAAGGAAATCGAAGATGAGGCTTTGCAGCAAGCGATCAATTTGGCTAATCATCCTGTGATTGCTGGACCCGTCGCACTGATGCCTGATTGTCATACTGGCTATGGTATGCCTATTGGTGGTGTTATTGTGTGCAAGAATGCTGTCATCCCTAACGCGGTTGGCGTTGATATCGGATGTGGCATGGGTGCTATCCAAACTAACATATCTGTTGATGATATAACGAAAGAACAGCTACGTGCTATCATACAGAAAATTAAACTACGTATTCCTATGGGCGAAGGGCATTGTCATCGACAGCCACAATTCTGGTGGGTGCTAAATGATTTTTTAGATGAGGCTAGGCATGCCGGATGGTATAACGAAGTTATGTGGGAAACGGCACAACGCAATATAGGTACGCTGGGTGGTGGGAATCACTTTATCGAGGTCCAAAGAGGAAGTGACGGATTTGTATGGCTTATGCTACATTCCGGGTCGCGTAATCTGGGTTACCAAGTTGCCAAGCATTATAATAATATCGCTAAAGAATTGAATGATCGCTGGTATTCTGATGTGCCATGTGACGATTTGTCATTCTTGCCTGTTGATACAGAAGTTGGACAGGCTTACATCCGCGACATGAATCTTGCACTGAAATACGCACAATATAATAGATCGGTCATGATGCGTGTCGTAAAAGAATGTTTCATGGAAATAATGAAACCAGTCGCTTTCGCAACCGAAGTTAATATTCATCATAACTATGCAGCACAAGAAAATCATCTTGGAAAAAATTTGTGGATCCATCGTAAGGGTGCTACCTCTGCCCGTGAAGGACAACTTGGAATTATTCCTGGTGCTATGGGTAGCAACTCTTATATAGTAGTAGGACTGGGACACAAAAAATCTTACTGTTCATGTTCACATGGGGCTGGTCGTATCATGAGTAGAACCAAAGCATCTGCTACGCTTGAGAAAGAAAAGTGTGATGCAGACATGAGCGGTATTGTTTGGGATGGTTTCAAACGCAATCGCGGTCGTGGAAATAAACCTCCTAAAAGTCGCTATGACTTAAGTGAGGCTCCTGGTGCCTATAAAAATATTGATGAGGTAATGGCCGCACAGGAAGATCTTATAAAGATCCAAACAAAATTATCTACGATGGCTGTTCTGAAAGGCTAACGCAGTAATGATCAAATTCATTGCGTTGATACGTGGCTGGAAATTATATTCACACGACGACAAGACGTACTATCATCCTGAAACTGGTGTGCTCATTAAAAAAGAAGACCTAGAGAAACTGCCATGTTCTAGGTGTGGCGAGTTACCAACAGTCGAGGGTTATGATGCTTGTCTAGGCTCCATAAAAGGAGCAGAAGGTGCATGTTGTGGTCACGGGATTAATAATGGTTATGTGACCTTTAGGACATCGCGGGGGCAGTTGTTGCACGCTCGCCCACTCGTGTTGTATGATTCGGACAATCAATTGAAAAAGAAACCCATACGCCGTTGGCCAGATAAGGCAAATAATGACCCTTGGGACGATCTTGATACAAAATTTAAGGTATGATGACATGAGCGAAGCGTTGAATAAAATAAAGCAATATAGACAACAAATCTTAGAAGGATTATACAATCAGTGTACACCGAAACAGCAAGCACTATTTAAGCAAATGTATGGTAGTGTTAAGAAAGTACCTGACGACAAAATAGATTGGGCAATACAACAATGCGAAAGAACTGTTGCTAATAATAACAAAACATTATAAGGAAGGTTGGCCGAGTAGTAAGGCACCTCCTTGCTAAGGAGCGGTCGGGCATAACAACCCGCACTGGTTCGATTCCAGTACCTTCCTCCAATTCTCCTTCGGAGAAGAATATGAAACAAATCTACAATATCAAACTTGTGCACATTAACAATAATGAAGTTACTGTGCAAACATATTGGCCATGTGCTGGATGTGTTAGGCTTCCTTTAGATAAATTAGAAGGTCTTGAAATTTGTTTATATGGAAGTCACGACCATTTTCTAATTCATGATGAGGAGAATGGCACATATCAAATAAAGGCAGAACGAATTATGACTCATGAACAATATCTTGATTTACGCAAGGAATTAAATTATCACACATATCGTTATTATGTAATGGATGATCCGATTATCTCTGATCAGAAATACGACATGAAGTACAAAGAGCTTGAAGCAGCAGAAAAAGAACACCCGGAATGGATAACAACAAATTCGCCTACTCAGTATGTGGGCGGCGGACCTTTTATTGGAGGGTGGGATCCTGAAAAAGCATAAATCGAAAAATCATCATTGTCTTTTTTGTCAGTCGTGTGGATCCACAAATATTAGAACATGGATAGATAGTATGGCAGGATTCACATGGTGCTCCCTAACCTGTTGTCGGTGTAAAGCAGAGCACGAAATTACTCTATCAGAGCTTAGACAACATCGAAAAATTCGAAAAAGAATAATGCTTAGATTGTTACTAACACATTATTTGCTCAAGGTAAATAAAGCATGACTAAAGAAGAGCACATCAAGCAAGCAGCCCATGAAATTGTTTTTGTTGTAGATGCGGCCCATGAAGATCGTTTAGATCCTGGTACAATACAATCTTTGGAACATTTCACACGAGTTACAATTAAAGGCATGCTACAGGCCATAGAGGAAGAATCTGATGCGGAAACGTAAGGAACTCCTTTTCTCCATAACGAAGAGGGACTTTGAGATCAGCTACTTTTCCGGCTCCGGTGGAGGTGGTCAACACCGCAATAAGCACCAGAACTGTGTGCGTCTGAAGCACGTCGAATCCGGCGTGATGGTCGTCGGACAGTCCAACCGAAGCCGTCAGCAAAACTTACGCGAAGCATTGCGAAACCTAGTCAATCACCCAAAGTTCAAAATATGGCACATTCACAAAGTGAATGAAGTCATAACCGGCAAGGACATCGAGCAGCAAGTAGATGAGATGATGCAACCTGAAAATCTCCTTATAGAGCACAAAGAAAATGGCAAGTGGGTTCCGGGTGATCCCGGTAGTGTATAAAACTATATAGCTTATTCTTTAAGGCTCTGTAACTAAGGGGGTAGATCTTTTTGCCTAAGACGAAAATTTCACTACTGGCTTTCCCACGTACAGGCAGCACTTTTCTTCGCTTGGTGATTGCTTATCTTACCAAAACCCAACCAGGGCAGTGTGGAGATGGTCATGTAGAAACCGCCATGCATTCTTTGATAGACTTTGAATTTACAAACAAGGATACGTTTGCGTTTCAGAAGTTTCACTGGATGGTTGAAGTAGAACGATATGGTAATTTTATACAAGATAGTAAGCTGATTTTATTGGTGAGAGACCCTATCGAGGTTGCTGGTAGTTGTCGATTGTTTTTCGCTAACGAAAAAATTTGCAATATAACAGTTGATAAAACCATGCAGCCCATCAAGAAGTATGAACACCTTGTCAAATTTTTTACAGAAGCAAAAAACGAAAAGTATGTGATGTTGTATGATAGCGTCATGCAAGACTTCGAAAACGAAGTTCGTAAGCTTGCTGATTTTCTGGGTGTTCCATGTACTGATGAAGATATCGAAAAACTTACGAAGATGCGTCAGTCTTGTCTGAAAATGAAATCCAAAGGAGAGAGATGTCCATCGAAGGGCATACGCCTGCGTTATTATTTTGAGTCTCTTGGCCCCTCTAAGCGTCGTGAACTTCTTATTAAGACCGCCAAGCTGTATAGTCAGTTGGAGAAATACGGGTTGAAATCTCCCATACACGTAGATCATTATTGGAAAGACGAAGATGGCAAGGGGTATGGTACTCACTGTCCCATTCTATATAAAATACTGACCGCACAGAAAGGCCCAACGCTTGAACTAGGGGGCGGTGAATACAGTACACGCATGCTAAGCGATCTTCTACATAATGAAATATTTGCTACGCTTGAGCCTAATCAGAAGTGGTATCAGAAGATGGTAGAAGCCAAGTATCACCAAAATGAGTCACACAGCGTTATCCATGTGACGGATTGGAAAAAGGTTTTTAGCAAAGATTCTTTCGTTATGAAGAATCACTGGTTCCTTATTTTTATAGACCATGATGGTAGTAGGCGTGTCGATGATGCTATCCGCCTCAAGGACCAATGCGATCTTATGGTGCTTCATGATACAGACGCAGACGGCAACGGCGGCAAGTATGGATGGAAGAAACTGTGGGAGCACTTTAAGTACAAGAAAGACTTCGGTTACGGAGACCCAAGGAAGAAACCTGCTACCTCTTTGGTATCAAATACGATAGATGTCAATAAGTGGTGGAAAGAAAATGTCGAAAAAAAC
>Ga0180433_10012108_pt1 | contig 10127 bp, 4 predicted proteins | sample SS_ome_8_FD_132980 | JGI IMG/M metagenome (GOLD analysis project Ga0180433, IMG submission 132980) | Hypersaline lake sediment archaeal communities from the Salton Sea, California, USA - SS_1_D_1 metaG | ecosystem: Environmental > Aquatic > Non-marine Saline and Alkaline > Hypersaline > Sediment...
GGCGTAAAGGTAATATGGCGAGGATTAAAAAGATTGGAAGATATAAGTGCATCGTTTGCTAATTTTAAGGAGATATTTGTGTGTAATGGGTAGTCAGGATGAGCGGATTGAGGGAGTTTTTTTAACGAGAATATTTCTTGGCTAGAGAAACTCCAGTATTTTTACTTTAGGTTGTCAGATGATACCTGAATAGTTACAAAATTTTATAATAAATTTAGTTAAATGCTACGCCACCTTTGATCCAGATACCCCATTGTGATAGCCCACCCCTTGGTTTTGAAGAGCAGCTATCATTGCGGCAATCACAGGATCCGCAATAGGATTTTTTATTCCATGGATTGTAGCAAGAGCTTTTATAGCGACATGGGTTGTTGCCACATGTAGAACAAGAATTATAATTGCAATCCCTTTTGCAGCTGCTGCAACAACAATTGTTGCAGTTGTCTTGAGCAAATTCAACTTTACCACCCATTCCTAGGAAGGTTGTATAGTCAACATATTCTTTGTTTGCATAGCCAATGGCGCAAAAAATTTTATGTGTAATTGAACTCGGTGATTTGCCAAGATTTAGATGTTCCCTTGATACCAATATTGGATCAACTGATGTTTTAATATCTTCATCATTGCCAAGGGTCTTTAATTCGAAAGGAATTTGATCAGCAGGTTCTTCAGGAGTCGCATATGCAAAGACAGGGTTATCTACTCGTGGGTTTGTATTTTCAAAATCTGGTGCTTCACCTGTTTTTAGCGGTAAATTTTTACCTGCATGTATATCTGCAAGGCTTTGGGTTGCAGAGAGAGCAATGGCATCTTTTGGCACAGTTCCACCAGATTTTCTTCCATAGAGATAAGCGTCACCTTTAATTGCATAAAGCTTATCTGATCTGCATGCACAGTTATCAAAACAGAATTGCTCACCGGTTCTTGCCCAGAAGTTATATCCAAGATCTAAATTCCAATTGCTTCCTATATATCCAAATTTAAGAGCAATGTCTGCTTGAATATCAATTTTTACATCAACAGGACAGGTTGACCAATGGATTGCAGGAATTAACTTTTTTTTATACACATAACTGGCAGGATTATCGAAACCACCTATTTTTAAGGTATTATCTTCTGTCATTTCTTCAAGTAGAGTATATCTACTGTTTGATTTACAACAAAAATCAAATGAGCGGCATTGCCGTGTTTTGAATAGATGAGCAAGAGTTGCTTCTATCCATAGACCCATATACTCGTTGGGATTTTTATCACTTCTTGAGAAGATCCACGATGCTGAAAGTCCTCCTCCAAATTCCCAGTGCTTACCGTTTCCAACTATTGGCTCAAATAATTTTCTACCGCATGGGCGGGTTCCTGCAGGTGCAGCAATGTATAAAAATGCACCGGTATGATGATCTTTTTCAAGATCAAAATTCCAACCTAATGCAAATTCAATTTCTGCAAGTTGTGTTTTTGAACATCGGCAGTTATCAATTTTGCCGAATTCTAGGTGTGCTGACATGTCACCAAATGCTACTTGGCCACTCATATATTCCAAAAAACTTTTTGACATACTTGATTGGGGTACTTCTTTTGGGCTCATATATCCGTTTGAAAATGTTTGTATGCAATCAGTGCAAACAATTTCACGAGGACATAGTTGCCATTTTGTCCAAACAAGTGGAGCGTTTATTTTTATGTAGAGACCTTCTTGGGCATCATCGAGACCCAACCATAGATTTAAATCTACAACTATATTTTGAATTTGGGGACAGAATCTGACTTTTCCATTATAGTCAGGTGCTAATCCAAAATAATCTGCCATCCATGCTTTTTTATTACGATTTTCTACTTGGGAACCTTGGATATATAATTCACAGCAGTTTATAAGATCATTACCAAAAAGAAACTGCGCGAGTTTTTGGCTTCTGAAAGACTTTGTATATTCAAAATTGCATGATAATACACCATATTTGCAATCTTGATAATATTTATTTTTATAATCTTGACACAAACATAATTCACGGGAAGTATCTCTTGACTGTGAACGAATTTGCAAGAATGGGTATCCGTCACAGATCCCTAAGCAGCATTCGTTACAGCAGTCATTGCATGATAGACATCCATATCCACATAAAACTCCATTTGTAAATAGTAAAAATGCAAGTAAGATGTTTAATCTTTGCTTCATAAAAAAACTCCCTTTTTCTTTTTTGTTTTTCTCATTTTTAAAATTTTTTTTAAAAATTTTATGTATATTGTAATATCTAGAGATAGTATAATAACTTACATTTATTTTTGTAAAGTCTTATTTTTTTTGAAGCTTAAAAAAAATATAAGAAAAAATAAAGATATAAAAAAAAGAGGCCTGAAGAAATTCAGGCCTCTTTTTTGTACTAGTTTTTGTATCTCGTTTGCTCTTAGGTGGATTAACAATTAAAAATTAGTCAAATGCTACGCCACCTTTGATCCAGATACCCCATTGGGATACGCCGCCTCTTCTTGTGCAGCAATTGTCATAGCAGCAATTGTCATTGCAGCAATTGTCATAGCAGCAATTGTCATTGCAGCCCTTGTTACAGGAAGTATTGCAGCAGCTGTCATAGCAGCAAGAATCGCAACAAGAATCGCAGCAGCAGCAGTCATTCCAGTTGTCTTGAGCAAATTCAACTTTAGCACCAATTCCTAGGAATGGAATGTAGTCACAGCATTCTCTGTCTTTCCATGCATAACCAATGTTACCAAACAATTTGTGTGTGATTGCGCTAGGTGATCTGCCAAGGTTGAGATCGCAACGATTTACAAGTATAGGATCAACAGATGTGTAAATTTCTAGATCTGTGCCAGGGACATCTAATGCCTCGCCACCGATTTCAACACCTGACCAAGCACGTTTTTTATTATCTACGCCAGGGTTTTGAGTAGCGAACGGTCCAGTAACTGCAACTTCAGCTCCCTTGTTTGTTCCGGCATAAATATTTGCTTTGCTTTGTGATGCAGATATAGGGTATATACTTCCAGCTGTCATTCCTTCATAGTCACCATATATTGTTGCATCTCCTTTGATTGCATAGAGTTTGTCTGATGTTGGACATACGCAGCAGTCATTACAGAATTTCTCACCGGTTCTTGCCCATAGGTTATAACCTAGGTCGAAGTTCCAGTTGCATCTTGTGTATCCAAGTTTAAGAGCAATGTCTGCTTGAACGTCAATTCTTACATCAACATTGAATGTAGACCAGTTGATTGCAGGGATTAAGTTCTCTTTGTATACATACTTAGCGAAGTTTGTGCCATCACCAATTTCATTTGGATTGTCTTTTGTCATTTCTTCAAGAAGCATGTATCTGCTATTTGGTTTGTTGCAGAAGTCAAATGAACGGCGTTGGCATGCTTTGAATAGGTGAGCAATTGTTGCTTCAAGCCATACACCCATGTATTGTTCTTCACATTCACAGTCTCTCCAGAAGATCCATGATCCTGAAATTCCGCCACCGAACTCCCAGTGTTTACCATTACCAACCATTGGTTCAAATAATCTTGTAGCACATGGACGGTTACCAGCAGGTGCTGCTACATAGAGGAATGCACCAAAGTGATAGTCTTCTTCAAGAACAAAGTTCCAACCTAATGATAAGTCAATTTCAGCAAGTCTTGTTTTTGTGCAAGCGCAGTTGTCAATTCTACCATATTCAAGAGGTGTTTTCATGTCACCAAATGTGACGCTATTACCTCTCATATAGTCGAGGAACCTTTTGTTTAGTTTATCAGCTGCAACTGCTTCTTCGCTCATATAACCAGCGTAGTATCCTGCGTCACCAACAGTCTTGACTGATTCACAAGGGCAGAGTTGCCATTTTGTCCATACGATTGGAGCGTTTATTCTTAAGTAGAGACCTTCTGCAGCTTCATCAAAACCTAACCATAGATTGAAATCTAAGACTGCGTTTTGAATTTGAGGGCAGAATCTTACTCTACTATCAAATTTTGGATCGAGACCAAAGTAGTCTGCCATCCATGCTCGCTTGTTTCGATTTTCTACTTCAGAACCTTGAATATATAACTCACAGCAGTTTATAAGATCATTACCAAAGAGGAAGTGAGCTAGTCTCTCATTTCTGAAAGATCTTGTATATTCAACTGCAAGTGAGAATGCACCGTATGTGCAATCTTGATCATATTTATTGATAAACTGTTGCCAGCCTACTAATTCACGCGCTGAGTCTCTTCCTTGTGAACGGATTTGCAAGAATGGATATCCATCACATGGCCCTAAGCAGCAATTGTTGCAGTCATAATTGCAAGGATTGCAGCAGTCTACGCCATAAGATACCAAGCTTGTGAGCAGTAAACATGCAAATAAGCTTCTTAACACTCGATTCATATAAAAACTCCCTTTAAGTGTTTTAATTATTTTGAGTTACTAAAATGAGTATTCATTAATTTTTGTTTATTTTTTTATGTTTTTAATTGAAAACTTTTTTTCTTCTTTTCTTTTCTCCCCCTTTCGAAGTTACATATTTTTAATACATTTATTTACCAATAACCTGCGGGTGAAATACACATTAAAAATTTTTATAATTTCAAGGCAAACATATTCATGTTTTGTTGAGTTAATTTTTTTTTCTCATCTCAAAATTTTTTTTTAATTATTTCACTAGAGACATTATAATAATTTCATTTTATTTTTGTAAAGAAAAAATTTTATAAAGTGATCCTGCAGGAGAGGTATACCAAGACTGGCATTTGCAAAATGTCCTTTATATGCTTCGTTTTTTGAGGTTTTGGGGCTTAAAAATTGACCTAGAGAGAGATACAGAAATTTTATTTTTTTTTTTATTTTTTTTTTATAACCCAAAAAAATTTTGGCAAAAATTTTAAAAATGTTGTGAAGTTTTTATCAAAAATTTTCGTAAAAAAAGAGAGAAAAATTTTAGATATTTTTTTAAATAAAATAAGCCCCAAGAAAAATTCTTGAGACTTATTTTTATAATATTTAAAAATTAAAATTATTTTTTTTAAAATTAATTAATCAAAAGATATGCCACCTTTTAACCAGATACCAAATTGGTGTACACCAGCTCTTTTTTTTGTACAGCAGTTATCATCGTAAAAGCCATTACAGCAAGCGCCACACCCAGAACATGAATGTGAACATGAGTTAGTCCAGCATGAGCTGCTGTATTTGCAATCATCACAACAGTCACCGGTTTGTGCAAACTCTATTTCTCCGCCCATACCAATAAATGGTATCCAAGCATCGTTTCTATCTTTCCATGCATATCCTATATTAGTAAATAGTTTATGGGTAATTGCATTTGGTGATCTTCCTAAGTTAAGCATTTTTTTAGCAATAATAATAGGCTGTATAGATGTTCTTATTTGGTCATCTGGTTGAGTGTTACCCAATCCTAAACCAAATAGTTCATCTGTTTCTGCAAAAGCATAGGTAGCATTGTTGACTCCCGGGTTTGTTGCAGGCCTGTCAGTGTTGGCATCGCTTTTTTCAGGATAGTTTTTTCCGCCATGAATATTAGCATGGCATTGTGTTGCTGAAAGGGGATATACATTACCAGTTATTGTTCCATCAGAGCTACCATATAAGAAAGAGTCACCTTTTATAGCAAACTGTTTATCAGAGGAACAGGTGCATGCTGAGGTGCAGCATCCATTGCAGCAGTCATCGCAGCAATCATGACAACAGTTATGACAGAACTTTTCTCCTGATCTTGCCCATAAGTTGTAACCCAAATCAAAATTCCAATTGCATCTAGTATATCCAACTTTTATTGCAATATCTGCTTGGAGTGGAATTTCTACATCAATCATAAAAGTTGACCAATTTATTGCAGGGATTAAGTTTTTTTTGTATTGATGTGAAGCTGATGTGATTGTACCGTCTACATCTCCTTTTATACCATCATTGTTTGTGCCCATTTGGGTAAGTAACATATACCTACTGTTTGGTTTGCAACAGAAATCAAATGATCTGCACTGACAGTTTCTAAATAGATGAGTAAGTGTTGCCTCAAGCCATACTCCCATATATCGTTCATCATACTCTTGGCTTCTCCAGAAAATATATGAGCCAGTTATCCCAACTCCAAGTTCCCAGTGTTTACCATTACCAACGATTGGTTCAAATAAGTAACATGCATCTGGTTTGTTTCCGGTTGGTGCTGCCGCATGTAAAAACGCTCCAAGGTGCATATCCTTTTTGAGAACGAAGTTATACCCGAAGGATGCACGAAGGTCAGCTAATCTTGTTTCCGTCAATCTGCAGTTAGTTATGCGTCCAAATTTCATACATTCTTTCATGTCTCCAAATGTAATATTTCCGCTTGCTGCTTCGGTGAAACTTTTTGGTAGGAGTTCGTATGCTACTCCGAAGTCTTGTTGGGTATCAGGAACATATTTGTTGTTCATGTATCCTGCAAGAAAGCCAAGTGTTCCTGCTTCTTTTATGCATTCACACATATTAAGTTCCCATTTGGTCCATGCAATTGGAGCTTGAACTCTGAAGAATAATCCTGGCGTTAGTTCATCAAGACCGAGATAGAAATTAAAATCTATAATGACATTTTCTATGTGAGGGCAGAATGATACCCGAGAGGAAAAATCTGGGGCTAAACCGAAGTAGTCGGCAAGCCATGCTCTTGGACTTCTATCTGGAACCTGCGAGCCTTGTATGAGTAACGTGTTGCAACAATCTAAATCACACCCAAATAAGTAACGAGCTAAATGGCGTGGCTTAAATGATCTGGTATATTCAAGGGTTGTATAAAATGCTCCATACATACATTTTTTGTCAGCTTGATTTATAAATTGTTGCCATCCTACTAATTCACGAGCAGCATTTCTACTTTGTGAACGATATGCTAAAAATGGGTATCCATCACAGGGGCCTAAACAACAGGCATTACAATCATAACAGCAGTTGTTACAGCAATTACTATTGCATGATTTACAGCAGTTTTTAGCTGTTGCACATTCACCGCAATCGCTATATGCTATTACACTTGTAAATAAACTTATAGTTAATAAACTTTTTAAAAGTTTCTTCATGAAAATCTCCTCGTAATATATATTTTTTGGGTAATAATTTTATTATATTTTTTTGCTAAAACAAGATTGTTTCTTGTTTATTCTATTCTTACTAATTAATATCCTGAAGTCGTAATATTTGTAAAGATTTTTATTGTTTTGGAATAATATTTTTTTATTAAATGATTATTGGTAGGGATTCTATTTTGAAAAATTATGATAAAAAAGAGGTGCGCATTTTTATTATGCACACCTCTTAGTTTAACCTACTTTAAAAAGGAGGACTATTTTATTCGTATGACCAGCCGGCCTTCAACCAAATACCCCATTGGGAAACGCCGAGCCTTGGGCTTTCACAGACATCTTTGCATCTGCTACCATTGAATTCAGCTTCACCACCGAGTCCAAGGTATGGATTGACGTCTTTGCATTCATCATCCCATTTGTAGTTTACATGTAAGAACAATTTGTGAGTGTATGCTTTTGGTGATTTGTACATGTCAATATCACAAGCGGTCAATACTTTAGGTTGGATTGATGTATTTAGATCTGGTGCATCAGGATCTTTTATTGGCCAGGTTTCCCTATTCAAGTTTGAAAGAGGAAACTTCCATGCATATGCCTCTTTTGGATTATCAATTCTTGGGTTGAGAGATGCTGCATCTCCATAAGTTACAGAAGGATCATCCCATTTTGTTGCTACAGGATCACCATTTTGTATTGGATAGTTTTTACCTGAGTGAATGTCAGCTTCGCTTTGTGTTGCAGAGAGAGCTACAGTCACATCAGTTCCACCAAGATCATATTTTCCGTAGAGATACGAATCTCCTTTGATAGCATACTGATGGTTTCCGCAAGGGTTACAACAGCCATCTCTGAGATAGAATTCTTCGCCAGTTCTGCCCCAGAAGTTGTAACCTATATCAAAGCTCCAACCGCATGAGTAGTATGCCAATTTAATTGCAAGATCACCTTGTACGGCAACTTTTGTATCAACGCAGAATGTTGTTGCATTAATTGCAGGTATAAGTTTTCCTGTATAGGCATAATTGGCGAGACAAGGACAGCAAAGGCCGTCACATTTGCTTATGCCATAGTTGTTAGGCCCCATTTCTTCAAGAAGCATATATCTGCTATTTACTTTGCATAATAAGTCAAATGATCTAATTTGGCAAGCTTTGAACATATGTGTTAACACTGCATCAAAGTATACACCTGCATATTTGTCTTCACATTCACTTCTCCAGAAGATATATGAAGAGGTGACTCCAAGACCGAGTTCCCAGTGTCTTCCGTTACCAACCATTGGCTCAAATATGTATCGAGCATCAGGGCGTGTGCCTGTTGGAGCAGCTGCATGCAGAGCAACACCAAAGTGATAGTCTTCTTTAAGCGCAAAATTTGTACCTACTTCTACACGAAGATCAGCAAGTCTTGTATCTGTTAATACGCATGGTGAAAATAAACCATAAGCCATAGGGCTCTTCATATCGCCAAATGTGGAGCAACCTTTCATAGCTTCTGTGAAGCTTGATGCCATTTCTGTAAGTGGGACTTCACAGGTGCTCATGTATCCCTTAGGGAAGGGTGTGGTTCCTTTAGCTTTAACTTTCTCACACATTCTTAGATCCCATCTTGTGTATACCAATGGTGCATATATTCTGGCAAACATGCCTTCATGCCAGTTGTCAAGTCCTACATAATGATGGAAATCTATGATAAAGTTTTGTATTCTTGGTTCAAAACAAATGGTACTTTCAAAGTCCATTGGCAACCCAAAATAGTCAGCCATCCATGCTCTGCTGCTTCTGTCCGAAACTTGGCTACCTTGGATCATAAGATTACAATTACATACGTCAGGTCCCAGAAGTTGTTCTAAAATTCTTTCTGGTCTAAATGATCGTGTATATTCAAGTGCAACGAATGATGACCAATATCTGTCATCCATACCATATTTGTGTATATCGGCTTGTGTTCCTACCATTCTTCGTGGAAGGTTTAAACTTTGTGAACGATATGCAATTAATGGATAACCATAACACCTTGACATGCAGTCAGGTGATTTTATTGGAAGAGCGCAAGCTCTATCTGAGCAGCAATGTCCCGAGATGTTTAGACTGATGAGTAAAGAGAGTGTGAAGATTTTTTTGAGTGTATGCTTCATCGTAACTCCTTCTTTTTATTGTTATTAATTAACTAATCTTACTACCTACACACCATACTAAAAATAAACACCAATTTCAATATATAACAAAAGATATCACAATACAGTATAAAAAAAATAAAAACATATTTCAACATTAATTTTACAACATTGTAATTAGACTAATTAAACTATATCAATTATAATCTTGAATATTTATTTTTGTAAAGAAAATTTTTATGAGAGGAGTAATTTTTTAATAAGAGGTTAAGGTATGAGGCTTTCATGTTTATTTTTTTTCTTCTTATTTGTGCTCAAATTATATTAGAAAGTTTTCCCGTGAGCAGTTCGGGACATATTATTTTGTTGGAAAATTTTTTAAACTTACGCTCCTCTATTGTTATTATTGGAATATCAAAAAACAAATTATTATCACATTTTTTGCATGGTCCAACTGCAGTTGTCTTAGCTGTCTTTTTTTGGGATAGATGGACGTTTTTATTAAGAAGTTTTTTAATAACATGGCGTATTATAATAAAAATTATTTGTTTAGTTTTTGTTGCAGATATAGTGACATTTTTATGCTATATTCTGTTTTATTATTGGATTGATATTTCAAGTTTTCCAATTGGGTGGGGGTTTTTGGTATCAATTATTTGTTTGTTTTCTTTATATTTTTCTAAAAGAAAAACATATACTTCTGTTACTTGGCCAAAAGCTATGCTTATAGGTTTTTGTCAGGGGTTTGCCTTATTGCCTGGTGTATCTCGATTTGGGTTAACATTTGTTGCGGGTTGTTGGTTAGGTTTGTCTCCAAAAAAATCTTTTGAATTTTCTTTTGCAATTCAATGGCCACTGATTATAGCTGGTTTTACAAAAAGTTTAATGAAAATATCTTATTTAGATATACATATTTTTAATTTTTATACATTAGTTATAACATTAGGATCTGCTATTA
>Ga0180433_10012109_pt1 | contig 10126 bp, 11 predicted proteins | sample SS_ome_8_FD_132980 | JGI IMG/M metagenome (GOLD analysis project Ga0180433, IMG submission 132980) | Hypersaline lake sediment archaeal communities from the Salton Sea, California, USA - SS_1_D_1 metaG | ecosystem: Environmental > Aquatic > Non-marine Saline and Alkaline > Hypersaline >...
TCTCAAGAGCGGTATTAAGTCGCTTACTTCTACCACAACTACATGCTATCAAATCCGTGTAATGCTGTCAAGCCCTTCGTGATCCCTGCCGGTGTTTGCTCCCGACTTGACAACCATTCTACACGATCGGTAGCAGATGTCAACTCCTAGTTAATTATATTATTAATTACTTATACTCTCCTAAGAGTATAAGCTTATACATATATTAATATATTATAATATATTATATACCCCCCTGTATGTATTACTATATATAATAATATAATTAATTACTTATACTCTGTTCTCTGCTCTGTTGTTGCTTTCTCGCAACGTGTTGCGTGGGTGCAACACTCGCTCGCTCTTCCAGTGTTTCATTGTATTATTATATGGGCATATTAGAATATTCTCATGCTGCCACCCCCCGTGGGGGAAACATGCCGCCCCCGCTACGCGGTGGGGTACTGCACTACAACTCCAGAGGAGGAAAATGGGGACATACACGTAAGTTATTGATTTATAGTAGAGCGTATAAGGCGATTTTATACGGAATAGGGTATAAAACTCCTTATAAAACAGGAAATAGAAGTTTTCAAAGAGTATAGTGTTGTCTAATATTGGTGACAGGGGGAGGATTTTAGGAAAACTGTACAGAATTCATGAAAAATCGAGGAATTTCACATGGCATCTAGGAACAAGGGCAGGACTCTCAGTGAGAAAAAGCGCGAATATACTGCAAAAGAGAAGGAAATGCTCTCTCGGAAGGGATATTCCATGTCTGAGCTGGAGAAACGCAATGGTGGTGGGACTGGCCCATCCCCGTATGCGGCCCCAAAAAAGAAGAAAAAGAAGAAGTCCCCTACCAGTGACCTCTCAGCGTGGACTTCGGCGGATAATCTCCGGCAACGTGCCACGAAAGCCGACAAATACTAACCCGTGGCAGACCTCTCCACAATCGGTGCCCAAAGCGTCGGGCAATTTGGCTTTCATAGGGAGCCACAGGGGTCATTGGCAGATGCAGTCGGACAGAGAGTCTCTCAGACAGTATCACCTGTCATTGAACAGGTCAAGGAAGAGGGATTCGGGCTTCAATACCCGACAATGGATGAAGTCAAGGCGGCACCAGCCGCTAGCGGTACACTCGCGGAGGTCGGTCAACCAGCCCTTGAGCAATCTCTTGACGCACTCACCCCCTTGGGGGGACTCGCGGGGACAATCATAAGCCGTGGGGCTAAGAACTGGAATGAGGCAAAGGTTTTACAGACCCAGCACCTGATGAAGCCGAAGGCTGCGGGTGGTGAGGGAATGAGTAAGCGGGAAGCCGCCGCAATAACAGGCTACTACCCAGATCGTGCGGGGAACTGGAAGACCCAGATCTCTGATAAGGACAGCACAGTCACTGAGACTGGCTCTCTCATGCTTAATAAGTGGAAACCCTCCCAGAAACTCAACGAGGGGGGCCGATGGCCCAGAACCAAGCTTCCTAGTGTGTACAAGCACGACACCCTGTATGAGAACTACCCGTGGATGGCTGCGAACACGGATATCAAGTGGACTAACGAGACGGGCCTTGGTGCGGCCAAGGTTAAGCTAGGCTCAAAAGACGGCAAGGTGGTAAGTGCCGAGATCTTTATCAACCCGAAGGGGATAGATCAGTACGCAGAGATGTACGGGATGAGTCGCCAAGAGGCGCTCCGCTCTGTGATAAACCACGAAACCAACCATGTGATTCAGGCTATCGATGAGCTGCCTTCAGGCTCCTCGGAAGCCTACTTTGAGGAAGTCAAGAAGCAGCTACCTGCTGCCAAGAAGAAGCTCAGGAGTAAGAAGGAGATACTGTCCCAGATCCCAGAGACTGCTCCTCGGTATCAGGAGCTGAGCGACGAGATAGAGCGTCTTCAGAAGCATATAGACTTCGCTGAGATGAACAAGACCACGAAGGACGAGTTCCTCTATGTCAACACCCTCGGTGAAGCCGATGCCTTCTGGTCGCAGGTCATGCGCAAGAACGCCAACCCTCAGTACACTCTGCCCTACCATGAGGATGTGCGGAGCAAGGTCAGGATGGAAGGCCCAGAGTGGATGGGTGGATACCACGATGTCGAGTTCGATGTCAACCGGATGGCTGTCACCAGCCCCGGCTACGAGACTCTCGGAGAGGTCGCTCCGATCAGCCCGTTAAGGGCGTCACCCGGACAGGGTGGGTCGGATATTAAAGCTGGGCCTGAGTCTGAAGCGGCATTTGGCATGAAGCCACGTAAGTTGGCGGAGTTATGGCACGGGACTGGAAGTCAAGGTCAGAAGCAGAATATTTTGGATAAGGGTTTCATAAGAGGGGAATCCGCTGAACTGAATATTCCGGGGACTTCAGTATCAAGAGATCCGTTAGTGTCCAGTAAGCTGTTTGCCTATGATGAAATAGAGAACATGCTGAAGGTCGAGTACACTGGAGATCCAACCAAGGCAAGGAACCTGAAGCCATCAGAGTACTTCTCTGGCGTTACTGCTGAGACTGGTCAGATATACGGCAAGCCTCAAACCACGTTCCATGAGTCCGAGATTTACGGAGTACGTGGTAAAGAGGAGATACGTTTTGATGATACAACCCGTGTACGGCTGGAGCAAAAGGCAAAAGCCGCAGAGAAGAAGGCGCTAGCAGCACAAAAGGTTGGCTTTAACGCGAAGCGGGATGCAGAAGCTGCATATGAGAAGTACTATCATGCAAATGAGGAGTACCAAAGGCTATTAACTACGCGAGGTACTTCTGAAGAAAAGCTCGCGGAGTTGGCGCATAAAAAGAAAAAGCTGGCTAGGGTACACCAGAACAAGATGGAGAAGTACCGGACTCTTAGAGATGAAGCCCACAGGCAGATTGGAAGAGTCCGTACCCAGTTGAAGGCAGTAGAGAAGGGGTACTACCCAAAGCATATCCAGCCTCCGTTTAAGGCCAAAGAGCTTACAGAGCTGGACAAGACGAGAGTCTTCCAAGCAGATCGTATCCAGCGCGACACTCAGAAGACTATGCGAGTGCTCAATGATACGATTCAGGACATCTCTTACTATGCTCGGGAGGAAGGGGAAGAGCTGACACAGAAGAAAGCCTATCAGCTTAAGAAGATGTTCCAGAAAGTCACACAGGGACTGGAAGCCTCGTACAGCACTCCGGCTTACTTAGAGAGATTGCTTATAAGGCCGTCCCTGCAAGACATGGCAGGTGGGCCAAACGCATATAGTTTTATTGATATGATGGCAGACCCAGACTCAGTGAACGTCTTTGAAGCGATGGGAGTTGACAGCTTTGCAGCCACAGAGCTACAGTTTCTAGCAGAGCGGGTATCTGAGGCTGATCGTCTATTCCAACAGAATATCAAAAGGTTCAAGACAGTCAAAAAGAACCAACAGACGATGTGGGAAGATCCGGTAGCTGATCCTAGTGTTGTCCCGAAGGTCGCAGATGAACTAGATCAATCCTATCGGGACTATAAGCGGAATCGTGATGAGTTCATGAAGGGCATGTCTAGGGTCTTTGGCGGCTCAGGCGCAAAGCGTGGTACGATACTGGAAGGTAAGACTTTAGCGGGGATACTCTGATGCCAAAGAAGCGTAACTACACTCGGGAGCGTCTCAACGAGACGAAGGCCCGCAAAGAAGCTCGCAAGGCGAGGGGCCGTGCCCGGACTGCTATGGAAAAGGCAGGCAAGGTCAAGAAGGGAGACGGCAAGACAGTAGAACACAAGAAACCACTCTCGAAGGGTGGCGGTAACGGAAGGAAGAACCTTACAACTAAATCCTATTCAGCCAACAGTAAACAAGGAGGCAAGATGGGCAACCGGGCTGGAAAGGCTCGGGGTGGCAGAAAGTCACGGAGGACTTGATGAAGAAGAAAGTTGTAGCTGTCCACTGGCGGGACATCCATTTCCACGACGACTGGCGTGAGGATGAGGAACTTAGCACCGACGTTCCTGTATTCATAACGTTCGGCGTCAAGGTAAAAGGAGGTGATCCACTTGTTGTGGCGAGCGTTGTAGCTCCCGACTCCCCAGAGCGCCGGTACGGGGATGTGACGAAGATACCCAAAGGGTGCATAGTGAAAGTTGTTGAGTTAGACACTATCGAGGTGAACAAGTGAACAAGGGACTAAGAGAACAACCTAAGAGTAGGGTTTCCAATGACAGATACAGAGAAGAGTACGACAGAATCTTCGGTAATCGCAGCACTAGCCGACCAAGCGGCGGAAGAGAGGAAGCAAGAACTGGAGCGACAGGCGAGTCGCCAGCACTTGTTTCAACCCGGTCAAAGTGGCAATCCCGCTGGCAGAACGAAGGGATCAAAGAATAAGCACACGCTTCTCAAGGAAGCGGTAAAGCAGCAGGCGGAGGATCTTGTACTCCGCAAGTTCAAGAATGTCGTAGATACGACTGTCAAGCTGGCTGAAGAGGGCGACAGCACATGCTTGAAGATTCTCTGGGATCGCTTTGTACCTAAAGATGACGGTAACAAGAGCACCGGGGATAAGATGAAGGTTGAGATCAACATTGGCAGGCTTCAGAGAGTAGAAGACGCTGACGTTGATGCGATTGAGGCTGAGGTAGTCGAGGTGATAGAAGATGGCGAGCATTGATGTAGACTTACATGATGCCCAAGCCGAAATCTTCCTATCTGATGCGCGTTTCAAAGTAGTCGCCGCAGGCCGACGTTTCGGCAAGAGCTATCTCTCAGCCATTTGCTTGCTCATCGAGGGATTAAAGGATAAGACCCCGAAGGGAAGATCGCTGGCAGATAAGCGTGTCTTCTACGTGGCCCCTACGTTCGACCAAGGCAAGCGAATTATCTGGGATCTGCTGATGGATCTTGGGAAAGAGGTGATCGCTAGTGTCGTGCAGAACCAAGGCATCATCACCCTGACCAACGGAAGGCGGATCGAGATTAAGGGCGCGGATAGGCCCGAAACACTCCGAGGAGTTGGCTTGAGCTATCTCGTAATGGACGAGTATGCGTTCATGAAGCCGGAAGTCTGGGAACAGGTACTCAGACCTACACTGGCTGACGTAGAAGGCTCAGCCCTGTTCATAGGAACACCAGATGGAAAGAATCACTTTTATCAGCTCTTTATTGAAGCGCAGAAGGAAAGCGAGACAGAGTGGGAGGCGTTTAGCTTCAACTCTACTAACAACCCTACTCTGGCTACTAAAGAGATCGAAGCTGCTCGAAGAACTATGTCTTCGTCTAACTTCAAACAGGAGTTTGAGGCGAGCTTCAGTGCATCAGGCGGCACTATATTCAAGGAAGAGTACTTTAACTACTTGGACGAGCCTCCCGAAGAGGGACAGTGGTACGTTACTGTTGACCCAGCCGGGTTTAGCGGTATGGAGGGTAACACCCAATCTAATGCCGCTACATTGGATGAGTGCGCGATTGCCATAGTCAAGATAGGACGCTGGGGATGGTTCGTTGCTGATATCCTCCACGGGCGATGGGATGCACGAGTGACGGCTGCTAAGATACTCCGTGCAGCACAGAAGTACAATGCCATAGCGATAGGGATTGAGAATGGCTCTCTGAAGAATGCGATAATGCCATATCTGAACGACAGGATGATGCAGATAGGCTACTTCCCCAGCATTAAGGGGCTGTCGCACGGCAACCAGAAGAAGACAGAGCGTATTGTCTGGGCACTGGAAGGACGCTTCGAGCATGGCAAGATCTTCTTCAGGGACGACGCTGAGTACGTAGAACACTTGGAGTCGCAGCTACTGGACTTCCCTAACCCAATGTCACACGATGACTTGGTTGATGCCCTAGCCTATCAGGCACAGATGCCGATAGCTAATTATGGCTTCGACGATGACGAGGACGAATACCCTTGGACGGATTTGGAAATGGGTAGAAACCCAACTACAGGATACTGATATGCCCTTTAACAATCAAAATGCCGGAATTGAGCAGGCTCTTGCCCAGATTGGGCAACAGCAGCGTTCGGCCAATCCGTACTCTCCCTTCAAGGGGCAAGTACCTTCACAGCAGTTAAATCAGATTGGTCAGCAGCAGCAGGCGATGAGTCCTCCTCAGATGCAGCCCACAGCGATGGCACAGCAGCAGGTTCCTCAGCAGGCTCAGCCACTGGCTCAGTTGGGTCAGCCACAGCCAATAGGACGTATGGACAGGACACAGCGTATGGAAGAGCTGCGTAAGCGGCTGCGTAACCCTCAGTTCCTTGCTATGCTCCGTCAGCGTAGGGGTCTTGGTCTATGAAGTTACGCACACGACTCAATCTCAATAAGATCCTCTCAAGCGCCAATCTGGCGGAGAAGATGCACGAGGACGACCTTTGTAAGATTGGCAACTACTGCCATGACGGCTACGAGGTGGATCTTGGCTCCCGTGAGGGCTGGGAAGAGAATCTAGATGAGTGGATGGAGCTTGCGATGCAGGCTACAGAAGAGAAGACGTTCCCGTGGCCGGGTGCGGCTAACATCAAGTATCCTCTCATCACCACGGCTGCGATGCAGTTCTCTGCACGCGCCTATGCAGCTCTGCTGCCGGGTATGAATCTCGTGAAAGGCAGGGTCATCGGCGAAGATGAGACTGGCGAGAAGCACGAGACTGCTATCCGGGTCGGCAAGCACATGAGCTATCAGTTGCTGGAAGAGATGGAAGATTGGGAAGAGCAGATGGATCGTCTACTGTTCTCTCTGCCCATCGTCGGCTGTATGTTCAAGAAGTCGTACTTCGATGCCATCAAGGGACACAACGTCTCCGAGATGATCTATCCGAAGGAGCTAGTTGTCAATTACTTTGCCAAGTCGCTCGAAGACGCGGAAAGAATTTCCCATTCTCTGTACATGTCGGAGAATGATGTGTACGAAAGGCAGTCTGCGGGACTGTATCTCGACGTAGAGCTTGAGAAGAATCTGGATGAAGTGCAGGAAAGAGTCTCTGAGGAGATTACAGGGGTAGAGAAACCCCGCAAGCAGGATTGCACCCTGCCCTACAACATCATTGAGCAGCATACGTGGCTTGACCTTGACGGCGACGGCTATAAAGAGCCATACATCGTCACTTTTGACTACAACAGCAAGAATGTTCTACGCATTGTGGCTCGCTTCACTGAAAAGGACATCTCGTATACTGACACGCAGGACTTGCAGAGCATCAAGGCGATGCAATACTTCACCAAGTTCTCCTTTATCCCGTCTCCTGATGGTTCGTTCTACGACATCGGCTTCGGGGTACTGCTTGGCCCAATCAACGACACTATCAACACGCTAATCAACCAGCTCATCGATGCTGGTACTCTGAGCAACCTTCAGTCGGGCTTCATCTCTAATGGCATTCGCATTAAGGGTGGAGATAAGAACTTTACTCCGGGTGAGTGGAAGGTAGCCAACAGCTCAGGGGACGACTTAAGGAAAGGATTGGTTCCTCTTCCGGTACGTGAACCAAGTCAGGTATTATTCTCACTACTCGGCATGATGATCCAATCCGGTGAACGTTTGTCTTCTGTCACGGAAATCATGACAGGTGACGTTCCCGGCCAGAACACAAAGGCTACCGTGGCTATGGCCGCTATTGAGCAGGGAATGAAGGTGTTCTCTTCTATCTATAAGAGAATCCACCGCTCTCTGTCTAAGGAGTACAAGAAGCTGTTCTTCCTGAACAGCATCTACATGGATGAGGAGCAGTACTTCACAGTGCTGGATGTCGGGCAGGAAGTAGCCGCTCAGATCAAGCTCACGGACTATGACATCAAGAGTCTGAATGTAATCCCCGCGTCTGATCCTACCATCGCTACTGAAGAGCAGAAGCTGATGAAGGTACAGGCACTCGGAGAGCTGGCTGCTGCTGGTCTGGTCAATCCACAGGAGTACGCTAAGCGGTATCTGGACGCGACAGAGCAACCAGATCCTGCTGCGCTGCTGGAGCTGCCACAGAAAGGCCCGTCTCCCGACGAGATCAAGCTTGAGTGGGAGAAGGAGCAGTTCTACGCAGATCTGGAAATTCGCAAGCAGGAACTTGATCTTGAAGCAATGAAGATACGTGCGGAGGCGATTAAGTTGATCGCAGACGCAGAGGCCGCTGAAGAAGGCACACAGATAGACATATACAAGCAGCACCTTAGCGTGCTGGACGCAGAAGATGATCTGGCTCGTAAAGAGGAGCTGCATCGACAGCAGATGGGGCAGAAAGATGCTGCATTTGCACAACAGCAACGCCAGAAAGAGCAACTGGCACAACAGAGATTGCAGCAGCAGGCTGCAACAGGGGGCGTAGATGGAAGTGGAGCAGAAGGAGGCCGAAGAGGCTAGCATCACCAAGGAAGAGTTCAAGGAGTGGTATAATAGCCCGGTTACTCAGCTTATCATGAGTAAGCTCACAGTAGAGCGAGACGGATGGATGTTCTACATGGCGAACGGCAATACCATCAAGAAGGACTCTGACTGGACTACCGACTTTATAGTAGGTCGGATTCAAGGGTTAAATGACTTCCTCCTCGTAGAGTACGAAGAGGACAAAGCTGAAAAGATAGCAAAGGAGCGTGAGAATTATGCCTACTAGCGGCGTGAAGATTCGAGGCCATAGGGTCTTACTGAAACCAGAGTTTCCTGAAGAGACTACTGATACGGGTATCGTAGTTGTAACCCAGAGCCAGCTCAAACAAGAGCAGGCAGCAACCGACACAGGACGTGTCATAGCCGTAGGTAATACTTGTTGGCATTCTTTCGACAGGTACACCCCTGACGGCAAGCGGAACCCGAGCTGGGAGCCGTGGTGCGAGGTAGGGGATCTGGTGGTCTTTGCCAAGTATGGCGGCAAGTTCATCACGGTAGATGATGAGGTCTATGTCGTCATAAACGATGAGGATATTCAGGGAGTGTTGTACGATGAGTGAAGAGAATACGGCAACAGAGCCGAGTAAGGCAGAGCTAGACGCAGCAGTGAAAGGGGCTGTTGCAGGGGATGAGCTGGGTACTGAAGGTACTGGAACAGCGATTCCCGGTGAAGCAATTCCGGGTCAGTACTCGGAAATAGAGCTAGAAGCGATTGAGCATGGATGGAATCCTGATGGAGTCGAAGGTCGCAGAACCCTCACAGCAGAGGAGTTCATGGATCGTCAGCCGTTGTACGATGATCTGAAGAAGAACAAGCGACAGCTTCGGAAGCAGCAGGAACAGATCGAAGCTCTCAAGAAGCACATGAAGGTCGTAGACGAGAACGCTCGGAAACGAGCACTCGAAGAGCTGAAGGTACAGAAGAGGGAAGCTCTGGAGAACGAAGACTACGATGGCGTGATTGCTATTGACGAGCAGATCGCAGAGACGAAGAATGCTCCCGTGATTGATGAGGCACCTACGACAGCCGCATTTGAGTCGTGGAGGGAAGAGAACGAGTGGTATGACGAAGATCCAGCGATGAAGGACTACGCTGATATGGTCGGTACTCACTACGCTCAGAAGAATCCCAACACGCCACCGGACGAGGTGTTTAACTACGTAACCAACGAGGTCAAGACACGGTTCGCAGACAAGTTTAGGAACGTAAAACGAGAACAGCCCACTCAAGTAGAGGGCGCAGCTCGCGGAAGGGTGCCTGCTAGTGGTAAGCGCCATTCCGTGAATGATCTTCCAGAAGAGCATAAGCAAATCATGCAAACCCTTGTGCGTGGTGGTACTATGACGAAGGAAGAATATCTTAAAAGTTACTTTGGCGACGAGTAGCCATAAGGAGAGATGAATATGGGTAATACAACTGTAAATTCTGAGACACGAGGTCGTTCCGCAAAGACGGAAGTACGCAAGCGTACAAAGCGCATCCCTATGAGTGGGTCACGTATGCGCATGCACATTGAGGAATCTGACAAAGATCCGAATTTCCACTATGCGTGGATTAACGATCAAAATGGCATGATTCAACGTGCAAAAGCAGCAGGCTACGAAGTCTGTTCACGAGCAGAGTTCCCCGCATGGGGAGAGGCGACGGTAGATAGCTCAGATGGTACGAGCACGGCAGTTGAGATGGATGTGGGTGCAGGTGTAACCGCGTATCTCATGAAACAGCCGATGGAGTACCATGAAGAGGATCAAGCTGAACTTGCTCAGATGGCAGATGATCGTGAAGCTGATTTAAAGAAACTGCTGGAAGGCGGGAA
>Ga0180433_10012110_pt1 | contig 10126 bp, 8 predicted proteins | sample SS_ome_8_FD_132980 | JGI IMG/M metagenome (GOLD analysis project Ga0180433, IMG submission 132980) | Hypersaline lake sediment archaeal communities from the Salton Sea, California, USA - SS_1_D_1 metaG | ecosystem: Environmental > Aquatic > Non-marine Saline and Alkaline > Hypersaline > Sediment...
CAAAGTCTCACATCTTCTTCAGGTAAATGACTTAAATATACATGCCTATCTTGCAACCTGGGGTTTCAATACAGAGCGGGAGCATAACATTGCTGAAGAAAATAATATTTCACTGCTGAATTTAAAAGAATTTCCGGAACTGACTCCCTAAAACAAATTTTCCCTATAATCTTCCAGAATATGCATCTTGCCAAAAATATTTTCAAATACTGCATTTTCTTTAATTATATGCAATAATTTTCAAAACACTGCGTTTATATATATTGAAACTGAAAAAAGTTGTCCAAGATAAAAGAGGTGTATTATGTGGTATAAAAATAGCATAACATATGTACTTATTACAATACTACTATGGGCAATCACAATTAAAGCGTCAGATATAAAAGAAAAAACCGCCGATTTAGCCAGATTGAATCATGAAATTGTACTGCTCAATCTTATCAACGGGCTCTATCTGACCGAAGAACAGGCTGAATCCATGATACAGAAAATCGAACAAGCTCAAAAGATCAGAAAAAAATTTTATGAACAGTTATATAAAAACAAATCTGAATTTGAAGAAATCTTAAAAGATCTGAAACATACCCTGGTACAGGATAAACCAATATCTGACAAACTGAAAAAACAAATTTATTCTATGAAGCAAAAACAGCATGATCTGGAAGACAGAAAAGGAGAGAGATTGGTCATAGTACAGGAAGACATAAAAAAGATATTATCAAAAAATCAGTTAATCCTGATCGAAGAATTCAGACCTTGTACAATTCCACCCAAAACCGGCAGGATCGGACAGTCTGTGGAGACCGGCTCGGAAAGATTAGTCCAACTCTTGGGGAAAATACGGAATATGCCTTCCCGCAGATATCATATGGTTAAGGATATGTTTGCTGATATGCATGTAGATAAAATTGAAAAATATATTCAAAAATTCAGTGGACCTGAACGAAAAGAATACAGACAGAAAATTCTGGAAACTTATGACAAAGCCAGACAATTATCCGATAAAGAATTTCTGATACAAAAAAGCATCCTTGTTCAGGATATAATGCCGGAACACGAAACATCTATTACTCATAAAAAATATCAACTGGACAAAGTCGGCAGGTTTTTACTGGATGAAACTTCTTTACATATTTTAAAAGAAAAGTTTGGAAAATAATCAAATATTTTGTAAATTTTTATTTGTATATTACTGATATGACGGAACATCTGGCATATAAATTGCATATAAAGATATGAAAGTATAGAAGTAATTGATTAAATTTTTGATAAAGGTAATAATTTCAATATTATGCTGAAAAAAACATATATACATTTAAGAAATCTGGATTCCAGATTGTGCCTAAGAATTTCCGGCTGGAACGGCAAAAGATTCATCGATAAAATAATGTATGCTGCTTCTCATTTCGGGTATGGCTATTTATATCCTGTGATTGGAGGAATATTATTAGCTATCGATTATGCACATACCCAGTTTATCTTTCACATCGGCATTACTTCTTTTATGATTGAACATGTAATATATAGTTTTACCAAAAAGAAAATCAAACGCTTAAGACCATTTAATGTGATTCCCGAGATCAACCGGTTAATGCGTATACCTGATGAATTCAGCTTTCCCTCCGGACACGCAGCAGGTGCTTTTTTAATGGCAACAGTACTGAATCATTTTTATCCTTCTTTATCAATACCCTTTTATTCTACTGCATCCCTGATTGGTTTTTCACGAGTGTATAATGGAGTACACTATCCCAGTGATGTTATGGCCGGCTCTGTTTTAGGATTTTTCAGCGCCAGGATTGGGCTGGGGATATTTCTTTAAAGATCTCAATAATAAATTTATATCTATCCTTCCTGAACTATTTTTTCGATAAAATATTAAGTGCAGCAAAAAAAATAATTGCAGCTAATCGTGCAGTACGGTTATCGTTATCAAAACGGGGAGAAACTTCTGCGATATCCATCCCCAGAAGTTTTCCGCTGAGTAATATATGTTTAACCAGGGTTATCACTAATTCGGGATGAAGACCGAAAGGTTGAGGAGCACTCACTCCGGGAGCATAAGCTGCTGATAATACATCGGAACATATGGTTAAATAAATATAATCATGTTTATAAATAAAAGTATCCACAGTTTCCTGATTTTTTACAAGCGTATCCATGGTAAGATCTTTTGCCATAATATATTGTGTATTTAATTCTTCTGCTTTTTTGAACAGACTCCGGGTATTACCGTACTGCTGTATACCAATACATAAATATGAAAATTTTTCTTTTTCCTCCTTACAAAGATCTGCAATCTGAAGGAATCCTGTTCCCGAATTTCCGCCAGTATTATGGTAAGGTCTGAGATCAAAATGAGCATCAAAATTTATAATCCCAATACGTTTTTTATTTTCCGTATCCAGGCTTCTCTTTTTATCCAGTAATGCCTGAAAGTGACCCAGAACAATATCATGTCCGCCCCCTATTAATAATGGAAAAAGATCAAAAGAAAGAATTGTTTTTACTGCTTCAGTAAAATTGTCATGAGTTTTTGCAAGATTCTGATCTGAGCATATGATATTACCTGCATCATAGATATGAGTACTCTCATCAAAATAACAGGGTAAATTTGCCATTTCTGTACGAATACTGTCAGGACCTTTAGCAGCACCAACTCTTCCTTTATTTTTTTTGACACCTTCATCACAACAGTAACCAAGGAAACAAAATCCATCAGAAACTCTATTTGCCTTAACCTCAGTAAGATTCAGAAATTCAATTACCTGGTGCCAGCGGAAAGAATCACGGTCCGCAGCATCATCTATTCTTCCCTGCCACAAAGATTTATCCGGTGCCTGGTAATAATTATTTTTCTTCATATGTACTCCATTTTGAAATCTTCTTTATTAAAAATAGAAAAAACATATTAATAAATCAAATATTATACTATAATACTTTCTACCTTTATATTAGATTATATCGTATAAAACTTGACAAACATACTAAAAAAAATTATTTTATAAGTGTAACATTAACATATATAAAACAAGAGGTATAATATGGCTGACAAAAAAACCAAGAAACAATATCAATTTAAAGCTGAAGTTACTCAGCTTTTAGATATACTGACTCACTCCCTCTATTCTTACAGAGATGTGTTTATTCGGGAACTCATCTCCAATGCCACAGATGCTCTGGATAAAGTACGCCTGAAAAAACTGCTGGGAGAAGAAGTCTGCGATACAGATCTTGACCTTGAAATAAAAATTGATCTCGATAAGGAGAACAAAACCTTTACTATTTCTGATACGGGAATAGGCATGACCAGAGTTGAGCTTAAAAATAATATCGGAACTATTGCCCGTTCCGGGACAGCTGATTTTTTAAAGGCCATTTCGGATGAGGGCGAAGATAAGGCAAATCTTATCGGTAAATTCGGGGTAGGATTTTATTCTGTGTTTATGGCTGGCAAAAAAGTTGAAATTACCACCAAATCGGCTTATAAAAATGAACCACCCCAAACCTGGATCAGTACAGGACAGGGTTCTTTTCAGATTACTCCAGCTTCAAAAGACATTAAAAGAGGAACCACAGTTAAAGTCTATTTACGGGATGATGCAGAAAAATTCGCTGAAAAAGAAACCGTTAAATCTGCAATAGAAAAATATTCCAATTTTGTCCCTTTCTCTATTTTTCTCAATGGCGAACAGGCAAATAAAATTTCGGCTATATGGCGCGAACCAAAATCATCCGTAAAAGAAAAAGATTATAAAGAATTTTTTAAGTTTATCGCCCGCCAAAATGATGATCCTCTGACCTGGTATCATTTTAAAGCTGATGTCCCCCTGCAGTTCAATGTTCTTCTTTTTGTCCCTAAAACCAACTTTGAGCTGATGGGACTCAGCAGAAATGAATCAGGTATAAAACTTTTTGTAAAACGGGTTATGATAGATCCCCATGCAAAAGAAATTCTTCCTGCATATCTACGATTCATTGAAGGAGTAATAGAAAGTGATGATCTGCCGCTGAACATATCCAGAGAAACACTGCAGGAAAATCCCTACATGATTAAGATTAAAAATACAGTAGTGAGTAAATTTCTTTCCTATCTTCTGGATTTTTCTCAGAAAGAACCGGATAAATATAGAGAGTTTTGGAATCAATTCGGACGGATTTTAAAAGAAGGATATACAGATTACAGCAATAAAGATAAAATTGCTGAACTTTTCCGCTTTAATTCTTCAAAATGTAAAGATAAAGATGAACTTATTGATCTAAAAACCTATGTTGACCGTATGGTAGAAGGTCAGGAAGAAATATACTTTCTTTCCGGTCCTTCACGTGAAGATCTGGAGAACAATCCAACTCTGGAGATATTCAGAAAGAATAATATTGAGGTGTTATACTGTTTTGATCCGGTAGATGAATTTGTTCTTCCCGGATTATTTGAATACAAAGATAAAAAAATCATTTCAGCAGACCAGGCTGATCTTTCCCAAATTGAAAAAATTGCACCAGAAAAAGAAAAGAAAAAAGAAGTAAGCAGTGCAAAGCGGAAAGAGCTGGAAAAACTGACCAGACGTATGAAAAATATATTGGGAAACAAAGTTGAGGATGTTGTTCTTTCTGATCGTCTGATTGACAGCCCTGCCATGCTTGTGGGCACCAATAAGCAGATGTCAAAACAGATGGAAAAAATCATGCAGATGGTTAACAAAGAAGCAACGCCTGTGCCTAAAAAAATGGAAATAAACAAAAATCACCCTTTAATTAATAAAATGCTTTCTATATATAAGAAAAATGCCAAAGATGCTTTGTTAACCAAACTTGTTAATAATCTGTATACAACGACAATGCTGTTAGATGGTAATATTACTGATACTCATGAGATGGTTGATAACCTGCAGGTGCTTCTCAAAGAAACAGCAGACATGTATACGAAAGCTCAAAATAAAAAATAACCTGATAACTATCATTTCATGAATACCTTATTAAAAGCACTTTATTCTCACAATAAAAATATAACAGGGAGAATAACAAATGGATAATATATTAAAATTTTTACTTACTTGGTTCCGGGAAACAGGACTCGGTATATTATTGATTATAGCAGGAACCTTTATTCTTATAAGGATAGTCAATTATCTATCTGATAAGATTTTCAGTGCAGTAAGAGAACAGAAAAAAAATGATAAGGAATTCAGTAAACGATCTGATACATTGAATTCAATTTTCAGGAACTTATGGTCCATCATTATCTTTACAATAGCTGTCATTATTATACTGAGCGAACTTGGTGTTGATATTGGTCCCATTCTGGCTACTGCAGGTGTTCTAGGTCTGGCTATTGGTTTCGGTGCTCAAAGTCTGGTAAAAGATCTGATCAGCGGCTTCTTCATTTTAATGGAAGATCAGTACCGGGTGGGTGATGTTATTCAGATTGGAGATAAAGCCGGCATTGTTGAAAAAATGACCCTTAAACAAACCATACTCCGGGATCTTGCAGGGAATGTTCATTTTATCTCAAACGGAGATATTGATGTAGTAACAAATATGACCAAAGGATATTCCCGCTATGTATTCGAAATCGGTGTTGCCTACAGAGAAGATGTGGATGAAGTAATGAAGATCATGAAACAGGTTGATGAGGATCTGAGAGCTGATCTGGAATATAAAGACGATATTATTGAACCGCTGGAAATTTTCGGTCTGGATAAATTCGCAGATTCTGCGATTATTATCAAAGCCCGTATCACTACTGAACCAATCAAACAATGGAGAATTGGCAGAGAATACAACCGGCGGCTGAAAAAAGCATTTGATGAAAATGATATCGAAATTCCATTTCCGCATCTTACCTTGTACATGGGCAAGGATAAAAATGACCAATCTCCGCCCATGAATATTAAAATCGAAAAAGAATAACACAATGTTTCATATGGAGGAATAACAGAATGCGCTGGCCTTTCTTTACTCGGTCAAAAAAGGCAGGACTTGCTCCCGGATCTTTAATATATACTGGTACAAAAAAAGAGCAAGAGCCCAGGATAACTGTTTTCGATTATTCGACCTCTAAAGCAGAAGAAAGAATATGTTCCTCTGTAGAAGAAACATTAACCTACCGGGATACAAAATCTGTTACCTGGATCAATATTGACGGCATTCATAATGTAAATATTATTGAAAAGATCGGGAAACATTTTAACATTCATCCGCTTATACTTGAAGATATCATGAACACTAACCAGCGTCCCAAAGTGGAGGATCTGGAAGGATTTTTATTTGTTATCCTGCGTATGCATTCCAATAATCCTGCTGATGAAGATTTTACTACCGAACAGGTCAGCATAATCATTACTGAAAACTGTGTCATTTCTTTTCAGGAACAGGAAGGTGATCTGTTCGATCCTATTCGTGAACGTATCCGCACCGGAAAAGGAAGAATACGTTCTATGGGAACCGATTATCTGGCTTATACTCTTATTGATACTGTGGTTGATAACTTTTTCCTTGTGCTGGAGCAGATCGGAGAGCTGACCGAAAATCTGGAGCATGAGGTTATTGAAAACCCTGTCCCGGAAGTGCTTCAGAAACTGCATGCCCTGAAACGCAATCTTCTCTTCCTTCGTAAATCAATATGGCCGCTCCGGGAAGAAATAACAAAACTGCAGCGCACAGAATCACCCCTCATTACTCCTTCAACAAACTTATATCTGAGAGATGTATATGATCATACCATCCAGATTATTGATATGGTGGAAACCATGCGGGATATCATTACCGGACTTCTGGACATGTATCTTTCTAATGTAAGCAATAAAATGAACGAAGTGATGAAAGTGCTTACTGTTATTGCCACTATCTTTATTCCTCTGACCTTTATAGCCGGAATTTATGGAATGAATTTTGTTTATATGCCTGAACTGCAGCTCAGATGGGGATATTTTGCAGTATTAGGATTAATGGGAGTAATAATGCTATGTATGGTGTGGTTTTTTTGGAAAAAGAAATGGTTATAAAGAAAGATCAATAAATAATGAATAACAATTCCACCTCTGATCGGCATAAAAAATTTCCTGTACATTTCTGGGTAGGTGTTTTCCTGATAGCTGTATCCTGGATTCTCCTCTGGTCTCTTTCCGGTCCCCGGGCACATGTTCTGTTTTTTCCTCTGTGGACAGGATACTCACTCACCGTTGACAGCCTGGTATGGATGCGCAAAGGCACCTCTCTTTTTACCCGGAGTAAAATAAAATTCATACTTCTCTTTATTGTCTCAATTCCCTGCTGGTGGCTCTTCGAGCTGATCAATACCAGAACCCAGAACTGGATGTATCTGGGTAAAGAAGAGTTTACTGCATTACAGTATGCCTTCTATGCCTCACTTAACTTTTCCACAGTTATTCCTGCTGTTTTCGGATCCGCTGAATTACTCAACACTTTTCAACCCCTAAAAAAGATGAAAAAATGGATTACTATCCCCATACATAAAAAATCGCTTACCATGATTTTTCTTTCCGGTGTGCTGCTGCTCCTGCTTATTCTTCTTTTACCGAAATTCTTCTATCCTTTTGTCTGGCTCTCTGTGTATCTTATAATTGATCCGATAAATTATAAACTGGGCAATCCCAATCTCCTCCAAAATCTTCATAACGGCAACTGGAAAAAAGTAGTGTCTCTTGCTGCCGGAGCGCTGCTCTGCGGTTTTTTCTGGGAAATGTGGAATTATTTTTCCTATCCGAAATGGACCTACAACACCCCTTTTGTGGACTTTGCTCATATTTTTGAAATGCCTGTACTGGGTTACATCGGTTATATCCCTTTTTCTCTCGAACTTTACGCCCTGTATAATTTTATTACAAAATCTCTAAAAAAAGAAAAGACAGAAAAATATATTAATATTAATCAAGGTACAATATGAATTATTTCTAAAATAGTGTTTCTTCGTGTCCTTCGTGACCTCCGTAGTAAAACTTTATAAATATAAATTTTTAACGTTAAATTAAAGAAAGGAAACATCATGAAAAGAAAAAATCTGTTTTTACTGTTTCTGATCACAGTTATGGTATTCACCGGATTGACATTCCGGGTTTCAGCACAGCAGCAAGGAATAATCACTTCATCCCTGCTGGAAAAGATGCGTACCTCTGACATTGATCAGGGAAGAATCAACGCCATCAGCAACAACAATATCGACAATCTGATTCTTAACCGTTCTCATGTAGGAAAAATTGACCATTATTTCCAGGTAAAACTGGACATAAAAGGAATTACTGATCAGGAGTCATCCGGTCGATGTTGGCTGTTTACAAGTCTGAACGTTATCCGGCAGAAAGTAAGAGAAACATTTAATCTGGAAAGTTTTGAATTCTCTGAAAACTATTCTTTTTTCTGGGATCAGCTGGAAAAATCCAATTTGTTTCTGGAAAACATCATTAAAACCAGAGACAAAAAAGATCTGGATGAAAAAGTCAGATGGCTGTTCAAACATCCGGTCAGTGACGGAGGGGTATGGAATATGGCGGTCGGCGTAATTGGTAAGTACGGTCTGGTTCCCAAGAGTGTTATGCCGGAAACCTATCACAGCTCTCATACCAGAGATATGAGAAGTGTTCTGTGCAAAAAACTGCGCGAAAATGGTATTCGTCTGCGCCAGATGCATGAACGGGGAAAATCAGTGAAAGCATTGAGAAAAGCAAAAGAAGAAATGATGATTGATATATACAAAATTCTGGTGTACCATCTGGGCGAACCCCCTTCAGAATTTACCTGGCGCTACAAAGATAAAGATGATAATATAAGTGAACCAAAAACCTATACTCCCCTTGAATTTTTCCGGGAAACCGTTGAGGTGGATCTGAATGACTATGTCATGCTGATGAATGATCCTACCCGTGACTATTATAAACTCTATGAAATTGAGTACTACCGGGATATGGTGGAAGGAGTCAACTGGAAATATATAAACCTGCCCAATGATAAACTCAAAGAATTCGCCCAGAAATCTCTTTTAGACGGTGAGGCTATGTATCATGCCTGTGATGTGGGAAAACAGCTGAACCGGGAGGAAGGACTGCTGAGTCTGAAAAATTATGATTACGAAGCCTTATACGGCATAAAATTCGATATGAATAAAAAAGAACGTATCCTAGCAGCCGGAAGCGGTTCATCCCATGGTATGGCCCTGGTAGGATTCGAGAAAAATAAGGAAGGAAACATCACCAAATGGCTTCTCGAAAACAGCTGGGGACCCAGTGCTGGTCATAAGGGATATCTGACCATGACTGATAACTGGTTCGATGAATATACTTTCCGCTTGGTCATTCATAAAAAATATATATCCCCTGAAGTACTTGAAATTCTGGAAACCAAGCCTATTCTTCTTGAGCCCTGGGATCCTATGTTTCTACCTTTAGAGGACAAATAGGATGGAGTGGAAATAAAGGACTCTTGTACTTGAAAGAGTTTGCTTTAAGAAACCAATAACCGGATACAGGGAATATGGAGAAGGGAAAAGAGGTGTCGTCCTGAAAAAAGTTTACAGTTTTCAAGCCAATTACTCCATTTTGTCATTCTGAACGACTGAAAGGAGTGAAGAATCTCACGCCTATTAATGAAAATATATAATGGTATTTTGCTGGAAAAGTACGATTCTAAACATAACATTCATTTCCAGCTAGGTTTGATTCTTTCCTGAACACTCAATGGCTTGAGATCCTTCGTCACTTCGTTCCTCAGGATGACAAGATTGCAAGGTTGCAGGAACCTGAGAACTTTAGAATGTGTCCCGGCAGAGGCCAGAGACCAGTAGCCAGAGGTCAGAGAAGACCGCGGACGGCGAATCGTATTATCATTTAGAACATAAGAACTTTAGAGCTTGAGAGCTTTAGAACGTGAAAAGGGTGCCGTGCAGAAGTCAGAAGCCAGTGGTCAGAGGCCAGTTGTACGTATACTTATCTGATAAATAATTTCCCCCTTTCTTAAAGGGGGATTAAGGGGGATAGAAAATCTTCGTGATCTTGTATGTTTAAAGTGGGGCGGTGATTGACCCGACGCCCCCAAATTTGTTCTTTGGATTATTAAAAATTATTTGTACCCTGACAGAAGAGAAGGATTGTGCTGTGGTCTCCGAGACCGTCAC
>Ga0180433_10012111_pt1 | contig 10125 bp, 8 predicted proteins | sample SS_ome_8_FD_132980 | JGI IMG/M metagenome (GOLD analysis project Ga0180433, IMG submission 132980) | Hypersaline lake sediment archaeal communities from the Salton Sea, California, USA - SS_1_D_1 metaG | ecosystem: Environmental > Aquatic > Non-marine Saline and Alkaline > Hypersaline > Sediment...
ATATTTACTGCATGAGCAGCTATTTTTGAGCATATAACACCTCGTTTTACATCCTCGAGCGTTGGTAAGCTTAAATGCTCAGAGGGAGTAACATAGCATAAATAATCAACACCAGCTAAACCAGCAATAACACCACCAATAGCAGATACTATATCGTCGTAGCCGGGAGCGATATCCGTAACTAATGGTCCTAACACGTAAAAAGGTGCTTCGTCACATAGAGATTTCTGCATTTTAACATTTCTTTCTATTTCATTTGCAGGAATATGTCCTGGACCTTCAACCATTACCTGGACATCTTCCTTCCAAGCTCTTTTAACTAATTTTGAGATTTCAAGTAATTCTTGTACTTGAACATAATCTGTCGAGTCAAATATGCATCCTGGTCTCATTCCATCTCCGAGTGAGAGAGTAAAATCATATTCTTTTGCCAGTTCGAGTAAATAATCGTACCTACGATTAAATGGATTCTCGATTCCATTTTCTAAAATCCACGCTGCTAAAAATGTTCCCCCTCGTGAAACCACACCCATCATTCTAGGATGTTCCTTTAGATAATTCACGATTTCTTTCGTGACTCCAACATGAATGGTGAAAAAGTCCACTCCTTCTTTTGCTTGTTCCTCTACAACATTAAACAAGTCATCTTCGTCCATATGAATGATTGCCCCCTTTTTCTCGAGCGATCTCAATGCAGTCTGGTATATAGGGACCGTTCCAAGGGGAACTTTGACTTCACTTAAAATATTTTTTCTTATTGTCTTAACATCTTCTTCAGTAATTCCGGTACTCAAGTCCATGACAGTATCAGCACCATATTTAACAGCAATTTTAGCTTTCTCGAGTTCTCCTTGAATATCGCAATTTTTTTTACTTGAACCTATATTCGCGTTGACTTTAACTAGCATGCCCTTGCCAATTCCGATGGGTTTTTCTAATTCCCGATGATTCGATTTAGGAACAATTATCCTCCCACTTGCTACGCCTCGCCTAACGAATTCAACGTCTACTTGTTCATATTTCGCAACCTTTTCCATCTCTTCAGAAATCTTTCCTTCCTTAGCTATTTTCATTAATGTAGACAAATTTTAAGACCTTTTACAGGAAAATTTATTCATATTTAGGGTTCTTCAATAGAAGTAAATACTGATAGAATTATAACCTTTTGGCTTATATTTCATAATTTGAGAAATTATATTTGCCAATAGAAATACAATTAAATAGATACTTGACGAATTAAGTTCTATAAGATAATAGGCATGAGATGTGAAAACTAGATGGTTAGCAAACAAATGACAAGAATGATGAAAGCAATAAGAAAAACATTTCAGTCAGAGGATAATATGGTCGAAGTGTGGCGTAAGGGTTTAGACACAATAACTGCGGCGCTAATGCTTCCTGAAGATGTGAAAACGGAAAATTTTGATATAAGAGGAATTCCTGCAAAATGGATAAGCACTCCCGAAACGATACAAGACCGAGTTCTTTATTTTTTACATGGTGGAGGACACGTGTCAGGATCGATAAAGACCCACCAGGATTTTGCTGCACGATTATCAAGGATCGCCAAAGCTCGCGTCATTATGATCGATTATCGTCTTGCGCCCGAGCATCCTTTCCCTGCGGGATTGGAAGATGCTGTAAAAGCATACAAATGGCTCGTTGATGAAGAGAAGACCACCCCAAAAAATATAATTATCGGAGGAGATTCAGCCGGGGGAAACTTGGCTCTGACCACACTTTTAAAACTAAGAGAGTTAAATATGGAACTTCCAGCGGCGGTTGTTTTAATTTCTCCTTGGACAGACATGTTAGGTACTGGAGAATCAATGGTAACAAAAGCAGATGTTGATCCATTCATATCTCCAATAGCGTGCGAGTTCTTTTCCCAATTATACGCTAGAGATAGAGATGTTAGAAATCCGTTAATCTCGCCTCTTTATGCTGATTTAATGGGGTTACCGCCGTTATTCATTCAAGTTGGAACTGCAGAAGTATTGCTTGACGATTCTATTCGTCTAGCTAAGCGCGCTAAAGCTATAGGAGTAGAAGTAGAATTGGATGTATGGGAAGACATGATACACGATTTTGCGATGTTTGCTGCTGTCGTTCCAGAAAGCCAGCAAGGAATAGAAAATATCGGTAAGTTCTTGATAAAATACTTTACTTGATTCTTTTCCTTCTGTTATTCATATCCCATTTTTAGTTGTTTTAACAGTAGAATTAAAGAATCAGTTAGTTGATAATTTTTCAACTCTGAAAAAGGCACGAATCTTGCATCAAGAGCGTCGTCATCGGCTTTCGGTGGCTGATCGGGTTCACCTTCGACTTGCTCTACAAAATAATTTAACAATACATAGTGATATTCGAGTTTTCCATTGTCATCATACATGATCTTATCGATAATTCCCGCTAGCTTGGTCACTTTCACCTTAAATCCCGTCTCTTCGTAGCCCTCTCTTTCAGCTGCGATTTGTACACGTTCCCCAAGTTCTAGATGTCCTCCAGGAATGCTCCAATACCCCGCATCGGGATTGTATTTTCTTTTTATGAGTAGAAGTTGTTCATCCCTGACTAATAAGATACCAACACCTACATGAGGTCTAACAGGGTAATGTCTCGTGTCATACACGCTTAAGTTTTCTTTATCCTTCACTTTTGATCATCTTTTTTTGGTGTATTAGAGTATAATTTCATGACGAGTTATTTTTTCGGGCCAGACTTTCACATTTAAAAGAAGAAAAACTCTCTGATAAAGTTTTAATTTTGGATTTCGTGTTTTATTTTTTCCGTTAAAAATCCTTCTATATCCTTCTGCGTATCGCCACCCTTTTACATGCCTCCCATAAAGTTTAAACAAGAACCTATAAGCAGGCTTGATGAACTTGAACATGTAATACTGTGATTTATGCGTGAGAATTAGACTATATGCTAAGGGTAAATCCTCCTTGTTGAATGGCCATCGGAAATTCGCATTTATGCTAGAATAGAAATAGAGCTTTGGTTTTGTATTGATCAGTTGCTTGTCGAGAATATAGTAAATTATTTTTCCGCAAATCATGTGATCGGGATGTCGATAATAAGTATTTCTAGGTTCGCAAGCAAATATTACATCAGGTTTCTCTTTATTTAAATATGCTTTAACTAAGTCTACCGTTTTTTTATCGAATTTCGTATAACCATCAACGATTTCAAAAAAATTAATTTGTACTGGTGTAATTCCGTGAATTGCTTGAGCATTTAATAACTCCTTTGTTCTTATTCTCGCTAATCTTTCCCCTTTAAAATGGTCAGATCCATATTTAGCAGTACCATATTCGCCTCTCGTCAAGGAGGCTATTTTGATCTCGTACTTGTTCTTCCTTTTTGCTAAATAATGTAGAATATGGGCACAGTTAAACTCTAAATCATCTGGATGTGCTTGGAAAAAGATTATTTTTTTCATATTTCAAAATTTCTTAATTTTCTATTAAATGAATTAAATGTTAAGAACTATAAAAGTTAAAGATATAATATAAAAAAAAAATGTAGTAATTTAGTACTTTCTTTTTCTCCTTTCTATCGCGTATATAATCCCTATTGAAAAAACTGCGATTAATCCAATTTCTCCGATCAGACTCGTTCCAATGTTATTAAACGACGGAATAGGAAAATCCGAAGAGACAACTGTAATTTTGAATGAAGAATCCCAGGTACTTCCAGTAGTATTCCTTGAGTAGAGAGGAATAAATTCGCTAACATTCAATTCAGTATCGTCGTAGTTCGGAAATTTAAACCAAGCTCCAATTGTTTTTACAAGTCCTAAATAACTACTTGTTTTATATTTACTAGGAATCTGAGGTTCACATGCTATCCACCCAATATTTGGAACATAATATTCTACCCAAGTATGTCCTGTTATTCCAGTCATCGTGCTACTTCTTGTATAACCGAGATATGGCTTAAAGTTAAAATCGTCTGAAGCCAAATATCCATGAACTTTGCGTGCAGGAATTCCATGAATTCTTAATAATGTTATCATTAAACTTGCGTATTCTGAGCAATCTCCTTGTTTATTATCGTATGCCCATGAAGCACCTCTTTCTTGTGTTTGACTTGTAAAAGTTAAATTATTGGTAACAAATGTACAAATTTTTCTTGCTTTTGTAACTGGAGCATCACCAGTTTCTATACCACATTCATTATTAGCAGCATTTATCAAATCTGAATCGGTTATATTATAATATTCTTCTGAATTGTTACAATATAAATCAAAGATTGGATTTTGAACATCATATCCAGGATCATAATTATCTATATCTCCAAAAGTGATTTCATTCATGGTGATGTTATATCTTGAACTATACTTGATTGAATTACCTTGAGCTAATGCAGTATTATTAAAGATATCAAATGTATTATTGAATCGATCGTGATAAAGCCATGGTGTTTGCTCAGAACCAGTAATACTTAGATATAATAGTTCACTTTCCTGGTAAGGAGGTGTATATTGCGTTAATAGTGAGCTTGGTTGACGATCGTTATATCTTGGAAATTTAAAATAGAATTCACCTGAACCAGTTCCTGTTTGAGTAAAAGTCATGTTCATGTCAACCTGATAAGTTATACTTTCAGTTATTGTATAATTAGAAACACCGTTAGCGGAATGTAAATTTATTGTGTAATTTGTCTTGTTATTAATAGTTATTAATGGCGTGAAGAATATAGGAAATCCAATTGTAATAGCAAAGAAGAAAAAAATTACAGGCTTGTAGGAATGTCTTAGTTTGTATTTATTAATTTTCATATTTAATAGTATCACTTTATCTACTGTTTTTTTCATTAAAGTTATTCTTTCAAGTCAATTTGAAGCGTCAATATCCTATTGAACTTTATATAACTTGCTATATATGCAAGAGTAATTGAATAATGCACGCTCCCATAAACTTAGTTAGAAAAACTTAGGATTCTATTTAAATATTTACTTATTTGTCGATATAGAAGAAAAAAGTTCAATTAAAAGGCATCAATAATTATAAATAAGTAATTATATTTTTCTGAATGAATTGGAAGAGGTAAGATTTATTCGACCTTGGTATTGGCCTAAGGGGGGAATGCCTGAAAGAACAGAACCTTTTACATGGATTGTCAAAGGTAAAATAGCTGCTTCATGGTGGCCAGATCCTCCCGTATTTAAAATTTACAAGGAAAATGGGATTAAAGTAATCGTGAATGTTTCGGAATTTGACAACCGCCAAGACATTCCCGATGGTTTTTCTTATTATCACGTTAACGTTGCCGATTATGGAGTACCGACGGATAATCAAATTAAACATTTCCTTGATATTTCAGATAGACACACAGCAAATAAAGAACCGATTGTCGTACATTGCGTTGCTGGTTGCGGTAGAACAGGGCAATTTATCGTTGCGTGGGGCGCTTATAACGGAATTATTCCAAAAAGCATGGATCCGGTAAAATGGATAAGAAATTATAGGCGATGCTCCCTTGAAACTAAAGAACAAATGAGTTTTGCTCGAAAAGTAGCAAGTAAGTTTAAAAAACAATAAAGAAATGTTGAAAATATAATGAATAGTAAACAACGAGTCAAAAAAGCGTTTCATTTTGATAAACCAGATAGAGTTCCAATAGCGATTGTCGGCATAAAATATGATTTTTTTTATTGTCCTACAATAGAACCGAGATCGTGGCAACCAACACGATATCCGCCCCACGTTGGAGGGGGAGTTAATACAATATCTAATTCTTTTTATAGAAAATTCATTTATGATTGGGATGATAAAAATCGGAAAGAAGCAGGATTTCCTAAAAGATGGTGGAAATATCCTCACGATAGTATAGACGAATGGGGGGTTATTTGGAAATCTGCGGGAACTGAGAGTGACGATTTGACAAAGGGTCATCCATACAAAGGACCGTTTCAAGAGGATTGGGACGATTTTGGCGATTATCAAATTCCTGATGCCTCAGATCCTAAATATTACAGGATAATTAAAACAAAGCTATGGAAGTATTTAGGAAGGAACAAATATACACTTGGAAGTTTCGCTATAAATGGTTTCTTTAACCTCTGCACTCAGCTCAGGGGATTTAGTGAATTATTAATAGATCTCGCCAGAAATCCTAACCAGGTTATTCAATTAATTAAAAAGGTTTTGCCATATTATCTTATTCATATAGAGAAATTCAAGGAATATTATCCCAATTTAGACTCGATAATGATTGCTGACGATCTAGGTGCCCAGAATTCGCCTTTCTTAAGCCCTAAGTTATTTAAAAACATCTTCAAGGAGCCCTACAAGCAGATTGTTAAATTCACTCACGAATTAGGAATGGATTTCATTTTGCATTCGTGCGGGCAAATTTTTGAATTGATGCCCGAAATAATTGAAACAGGGGTAGATGTATTTCAATTTGACTCTCCTCTCATGACTGGAGTAGACAACTTTAAGAAATTTGCGGAAGAACGAAAGGTGGCATTTTGGCTTTCCTCGAACATCCAGAGTACTTATATATTGGGGACTCCACAGGATGTTGAGGAAGAAATTAAAGGATTCATAAGAGATATAGGTAATAACGAGGGAGGATTAGGTATATGTGAATATTCTTCGAAAAAAACTATTGGTGCACCAAAAGAAAATGTGATTGCACAAAGAGAAGCTGCCTTAAAACATGGAAAATATAATGAACAAGGCATTATTGAGTGGCTAGCATAAAATTTAATTAATCTCGATTTCATTAATAATATAACTGAATTTTTAGTAAAATTAAAAAAAATCAAGATCCTCATGGAAAAATCTGACTTAATTTACATGATAATGGACAATGTATTAGTCTATGGCATTAATTTACCAGCAGATTTTAATTTACAAGAACATCTTGAAAAATTTAACGATGATATCATTAAAACAGTTGCGGGATTCAATCAGAAATTCTTGGAACATTTTTTAATTATATCAAAGGGAAAAGAGCAAAAAGAGATAGAAGCTCCACTTAAAAAAATGGAAAAAATCTCTTACATGATTGGGCCTTTAGGGAATCTTAATTACTTAAGAGACGAACAATTAGAGCAATTACTTACTAAAATGGGCCCTTTAAAGTTAGATGAGATTACAGAGCAGAAGATTATGAGGATTGCTGACGAACAGTTGGAAGCTCAATTTGGAGGAGGTGGATACAGCCAAGGTCAAGCTTTAGAAGGACAGCTTGCTAGCGCAGCATATTACCTTGAAGGATTAGGATATCCGCGCGTAGAAATCGAGGCGAAATTAGAAGAAGTTCGAAAAAATCCTTCCCAACTTGATGCGTTATTTAACCTTCCAGAAAAGGAAATAATGTCCATGCCCATGGAATTACAACCAGGAAATGCTCCATCGGGTTCGAGAGCACGGAGAGAAAGCCCTGTAGAATTAGAGCAGAATGTTGACTCAGAAAAAGCCATCGAGGGTTATATTGAGTCGATCAAGCAGGATATCTCAAAAGAGAGAGCTGAAAAGATCAATGAAATCTTGAACGAAATTAAAGAATCTGTAAAAGATCTCATGAATGAAAGCTACGAGAAGGTTTTTGCATTAATTCATCCTGATAGACTAAAGAGAGCCGCAAGAATGTTAAAGGGTGCGAAGAGAAAGTCAAAAAGAACGAAATTAATAATGGAATGGTACTTCTGCTCCCATCTGCTAGAACAGGTTGAATTTAAAGTTGAACATTGGCAAACATCCTCTCACTCTGGGCACGGGCAAGCCGGAGTTTATACTGCGGGAATTAATTTCTCACGCTACGACCCAATCATTAAAGAATTTAACGACAACAAGCTCACAAAAGTCGTAAACATAATGAGGAGAATCCTCCAAACGCCAAGCAAGAGAGCTGTACAGAAGCTGGGACAAGATTTGACAAGTGAAACAGGTTTCGATGAGCACTTGTATTTCACAGACTAATGTTTTATCATCATAACCTTTTTTCTTGCATTCTATATAGTATATAAGCAAACACCACTATCAAGATTGCAATTACTATTTGTATTACGCCAGTAACCGTCCCACCTAAGAAATCCTCTAACGCCAGGGAGATAATTAGGACTGCTAATTCAAAAAGAGCAAGATAATTAAGGATCGCTAAGAAATTGTTTTCTATTGCAGCAGATTTAGTATTTAAGGTGTTTCTTTCTCTATTAAGGGTTTTTCTGATTCTTTCAATGATGGTATCCGTTTGCTTGGAGAACTTAAATCCATCTAATTTATCTATCATCTCATTAAACATGCTTGTTTTAAAAGTGCTTGTAAAGATTAAGCGGGAAATCTTCGAAAGGATTACATCTTTGTTTAATTCGAGAATGGTCTTGTTCAATTCTGATTCAAGAGCTTCTAATTTATCAATCTTGTCTTTTAAAGATAGATTCTCTTGCGCTGCTCTTCCTTCTGAGATTACTTTTTCAAAATCATCCGCAGCATTCAAGATATTTTCCATGTGCATGAGGATGAGAAATCGTTGTACATTCCCAACTTCAGGACCTATAATTGTATCAATGAGTAAATTCTTCATTGCCTCTGGATCTGATAACCCTGGCCCTGGAATTACAACATTCCCTGCGTGAGTTATCATGACAAATTCGTCTTTATAGGGGGACAAATTTTTCAAATTGATCTGATCTCTATATGCCATGGGATCTAATTCGCGCCATTTATCCGTGCGTAAAGTTAGCCCTATAGAGTAGCGAGCGTTTTTTCCGATCTCATTCTTGATAAATCGATAGTCTGCTCGGTTAAAATCAGGTTTTGCATCCCATATTAACCACGTGTGATGCCAAGGCTCTAAAGTCGATTTTAATTCTTCCTTAATTACATAATTCGCTTTATTTAGCAAGGTAATAACATTTTTCCTTATTTGCATGAATTTTTCTGTAATAGGTTTCCCTGTACTTTCGAGGATTATGTTTTCTGGTTGAGATATTTCAATAAATTCTTCAATTTTGTGATAGTTATCAAACATCAATTCACAATGAATAACGAGAACGGATCCATAATGTATGTGCCCTTCTAATCTAATCTTTCCTACGATATTGGGATTGTTTGAGCAGGAAAATCTCTGCGAACTACCAATCTTGAAGCACACGGGGATATATGAATGAGATTGACTAGAGATCCATTTTAATGGTTGATCAATCTTTTCTCCCGTGCTTTGATTTTCTATTTTAAATCGGTAATCCTTATATACCTTCAATGATCCTTCACTTTCAAGGTGTCTTCTCACGTCTGGAAGTTCAAAAAGTAATCCTAATTGATAAAACTTCCAAAAAACCAAAGTTGCTTTAAATGTATACTCTTCTTCTGATTCAACAGTCATTATTATTCATTTCACGTATTTTTTAGAACTTTTTCAAGCGATTAAAAGGTTTTTTCACCAGATACGCTTGTTTTCTAATATGAAAAAGAAAATATATAAAAACATTTCTTTTTATTAGGAGTAATAACGAAATGAATATAAAATCTACATTTTTCTTAAATCATTTTAAAAGGTTGAATACAATACCATGTCAGACAAAATTGATGTGAAGATAGAAATTGCTACATTAGAAGACGCTCCAGGGATTCATAAAGCTCTCAAAGAAAACTTAATTGAGATACATGACTTTGATCAGATTCCCAATAAACAGTTGAAGGAATTGGAAGAAAATGGATTTTTAAGAAAGGAAGTTGACATCAATTATTATGAAAATCTAATTAATAATATAAATACAGACATTTACGTGGCAAAAAGTAGTGATGGAATGATTACTGGATTTGCGAGCGTGCATAAAAAGAAATATAATGTATTTAATTTCCGTTCTGTTCTAGATAATCTTTACGTAGACGATGATAATACGAGAGAATTACTCATTGGTAAAGATAAGGAATTCGTATATTTTGACCAAATTAGCATCATACCAGAGTACAAACGCAAGGGTATGGGAAGTGCTATATTGAAAAAAATCTTATCAGATATAAATACCCCCCTAGTTGCTTTTATTGTAGAGGTTCCTTTAACAAATAAGGCATCTATTTACTGGCACGAGCATAATGGATTTAAACTTGAAGCCAAATCTGATGGTGAATATAAGGGTAAACTTTTTAAATTCTTTATCTA
>Ga0180433_10012113_pt1 | contig 10124 bp, 4 predicted proteins | sample SS_ome_8_FD_132980 | JGI IMG/M metagenome (GOLD analysis project Ga0180433, IMG submission 132980) | Hypersaline lake sediment archaeal communities from the Salton Sea, California, USA - SS_1_D_1 metaG | ecosystem: Environmental > Aquatic > Non-marine Saline and Alkaline > Hypersaline > Sediment...
ATAACCATAACCGAACCGCAGGAACTGACCACTACCTTAACAGGGACAGATGTAACGTGTTATGGATATTCAGACGGAACAGCAGATCTTACTGTAAGCGGAGGCACATTACCATATAATTATCATTGGTCAAATAATGCAACTACAGAAGACCTTGCAGATCTGGGACCTGGTGATTACACAGTAACCGTTACTGATGCCAATGGTTGTACAACAGTGAATAGTATAACCATTGTCGAACCGACAGAATTATTGCTTTCAATTATCAACACAAATATTAGTGCAGCCGGAGAGTGTGATGCAACGGCGACAGTTACACCATCCGGAGGTACACAGCCCTATTCTTATATATGGGATGATCCGTTACAACAAACAACTCAGACAGCAACAGGCCTTTGTAGTGGCAATTATTGTGTCACAGTCACGGATGCAAATGGATGTGTTGATTCGATATGTATATATATAAGCAGTATACAGATTTCTGCAACCGGTACAGATCTGTTATGCTATGAAGAGTGTGAAGGAACTGCAATTGTTATTATAGAGACGGGAGATAACCCGCCATTTACATACATATGGGATGATCCTGCAAGTCAGACAACAGATACAGCTACAGGCTTATGTGTAGGTCAGTATACGGTAACGGTAACAGATGCAATAGGAATTACAGCGATGGCTACAGTTGTAATAAATCAGCCGCCGGAACTGGTGACTTCCATTACTGGTGACAATATATCATGCAACGGGGGCGCTAATGGTACTGTTGACCTTGAAGTTGCCGGGGGAACTCCGGGCTATTATTATGCCTGGATTCCCGGCGGACTGACTGATCAGGATCTGTCAGGTATGACAGCAGGGACATATTATGTTACAGTTACAGATGCCAATGAATGTACAGCTGTAAATACAATAACACTGATAGAACCGCCTGAACTGTTAACTACCTTAACAGGAGTTAATGTGACCTGCTTTGGATATTCGGACGGGGCCGCAGATCTGGTTGTTACCGGCGGTACATTGCCATATACTAATCTATGGTCAAATAATGTCACGACCGAAGATCTTAGTAATATAGGAGCAGGCGATTATTCAGTGACAGTCACCGATGCCAATGGGTGTACAGCAGTTAACAGCATAACCATAACCGAACCACCTCTGCTTGTCATTACCATAACAGGTATTGATGCTACATGTTACGGTTATACAGACGGATCGGTTGACCTTACAGTATCCGGCGGTACTCTGCCATACAGCTACCTTTGGTCAAATAATGCAACCACAGAGGATTTAAATAATATTGTTGCAGGAGACTATAGCGTAACTGTCACAGATGCAAACGGGTGTACAACAGTAAACAGCATAACCATAACCGAACCGCCGGAACTTATCACAACGGTTACAGGAACAGATATTATATGCTTTGGTGATGGAGATGGCAGTGCAGACCTGACAGTTACCGGTGGTACACCAGGTTATACATATAACTGGGATCTTCCGTCAACAACAGAGGATCTGTCAGGTCTTAATGGCGGAACATATAATGTTACGGTCACTGATACCAATGGTTGTACATCAGTAAATACAATTACAATAAATGAGCCGGCGGAATTACTTCTTTCAATTACCAATACTCCCATCAGTGCCGCAGGTGAGTGCGATGCAACAGCAACCGTATCGGCAACAGGAGGAACACAACCATATTCATACCTGTGGGATGATCCGCTGCAGCAGACTACACAGACAGCAACAGATCTCTGTACCGGCGATTACTGTGTAACGGTCACAGATGCAAACGGTTGTGTTGATTCGATATGTGTATATATCAGCAGCATCCAGATTTCAGTTACTGCAACGGATGTCCCCTGTTTTGAAGATTGTAATGGAACAGCAACTGTTACTATAGAAACAGGAGATAATCCTCCGTTTACATATGTATGGAGTGATCCTGCCGGCCAGACAACAGATACAGCAACAGACTTATGTGCAGGTCAGTATACCGTAACAGTTACCGATGCAATAGGAATTACAGCAACTGCTACAATTATTATAAATCAGCCGCCAGAACTGGTGACTTCCATTACAGGTGACAATATATCATGCAATGGGGGCGCTAATGGTACTGTTGACCTTGAAGTTGCCGGGGGAACTCCGGGCTATTATTATGCCTGGAGTCCTGGCGGTGAAATTTCAGAGGATCTAAATAATATACCTTCAGGTCAATATAATGTAACTGTCACAGATGAAAATGGATGTACGGCTATAAATGATATATTTATAACTGAGCCGCCTGAATTGACCACCACTTTAACAGGAACAGATGTTACATGTTATGGCTATTTGAATGGCTCGGCAGACCTTACAGCAATTGGAGGTACATTACCGTACAGCTACTTATGGTCAAATAGCGAAACGACAGAGGATTTAAATAATACAGGAGCCGGAGACTATATTGTGACAATTACTGATGCCAATGGTTGTACAGCAATCAACAGCATAACCTTAACCGAACCTTCGGAATTGATAACTAATTTATTAGGGATAGATGTGACATGTTACGGATATACAGATGGCTCAACAGACCTTACAGTAAGCGGAGGTATATTACCATATAGTTATCATTGGTCAGATAATTCAACGTCTGAAGATTTAAATAATATAGGTGCTGGTGATTATAGCATAACAGTCATAGATGGTAATGGTTGTACAGTTACTAACAATATAACCGTAACTGAGCCGCCTGAATTGATTACTACATTGACAGGGACAGATGTGACCTGTTATGGCTTCACGGACGGAACAGCAGATCTTACAGTAAATGGAGGTACCTTACCATACAGCTATATATGGTCAAATAATGAAACTACACAGGATATTAATAATGCAGGGGCCGGAGAATATACAGTAACAGTAACAGATGCTATGGGATGTACTGCAACTGATAATATGACCATTTCAGAACCAACAGAGCTAACCTCCGTTATAACAGGTACGGATGCCCTTTGTTCGGGTGATGAAGTTGGAACTGCAAATGTTCAGGTAGATGGAGGCACACCTCCGTATACATATTTCTGGGAGCCGACAAATGAAACATCGGAAGATATTGAAGGGCTGCCTGCCGGTGAGTACACTGTATTAGTCACTGATGATAACGGATGTACAATAACAAACACAATAATTATTGATGAACCATATCCAATCACCACGCAAATGTCCGGTACAAATCTGCTTTGTTTTGGTGATGTGTCAAATGGTTCAGCAACAGTCGATGCTGCAGGTGGTACACAACCGTATATATATAATTGGAGTAATGGAAGTAGCATGCAGACAATAACAAATATAGGAGCGGGCATATATTATGTTATGGTGGAAGATGTGAACGGCTGTACAGCTTCAGACAGTATTACAATAACAGAGCCACCGCAGCTGGCAGTAAACATACCTCCTCCGGATTGGATCTGTATTGGAGAATCAGTCAGCCTCACTGCTATAGTATCCGGAGGAACTCCGATGTATAATTATTTATGGAATCCGCCGGCTGACGGAGAGCAATCTAATATTGTTTCTCCGTCTGTAACCACCGGATATTCGGTTACTACTACAGATGTAAATGGTTGCACCGCTTCGGCAAATGTAACAGTAAATGTATATGGGCCGTTAACAATAGACGTTTATCCAAATGATACAATATGTCCAGGGGAAACAGCAGTAATATATTCGGATTATAGCGGAGGTATGGGATCTCCGTTCACACTGACACTGAATGGAGCAACAACAATACAGGTGCCCTATACCGTATCACCTGAGGAGACGACAGTATATACAGTATGTGTGAATGATAATTGTACAACGCCACAGGCATGTGACAGCATTGAAGTAGTCGTGATAGATCCGCCACAGGTGAATTTTATTGCAGATGTATACGAGGGATGTGAACCGTTGACTGTACATTTTCAGGAGACAAATACACAGGAAGAGCAAACATATATATGGTATTTTGGAGATCCGTGGGATAATAGCACAGGAACAGGAAAATATCCGGTTCATACTTACGAGAATCCCGGTACATATGATGTTACTTGCATAGTAACTAATGAACATGGATGTACAAGCAGCTGGACATGGTACGGGATGATAAGTGTATATCCAAATCCTGTTGCCGGTTTCCTTCCATATCCACAGGCAGCAACAATATTGGAACCTCATATTTATTTTGAGAACACCTCAAGTACATATTACTATACTCATTGGGAGTTTGGAGATGGGGATGTGTCATTGGAAACCCATCCACAGCATGAGTATGATGCTCCAGGTACCTATATTGTTGAGCTTGCAGTATCAACAGAGCATGGATGTGTAGATACTGCCTGGTCAGAAATAGTAATACAGGATATAATTACATTCTATGCACCAACAGCATTCAGTCCTGATTTTGATCAGATGAACTCATTGTTCAGTCCGATAGGTCATGGAATAGACCCGGATAATTGGTATATGGCTATCTATGACAGGTGGGGAGAGAAGGTGTTTGAAACCGATATTTATGATATAGATGAAGAAACATATAATGTAAACCATGGCTGGGACGGAAAGATAAAAGGCAAAGAGATAGGAGAGGCAGGTGCATATGCATGGCTGGTAATTTATAAAGATGTTACGGGAGCTGAACATCAGCATACAGGACTTGTGGTTCTTATCAGATAATTGAAAGTTATAATATAGAATTAAAGATCCATAGGGTGAATGAAGCAATTTATATATTGATTATATTACCCCCGTTAATTAGTCATAGTCAGTGTATAGTCAATATTTGTCTGATTTTTGCTTCATGGTAAACAGACAACAGGCTGATGATCATGTATCGTCGGTCTGTTGTTTACTTATCTGATTTTTAAGTTTTCATTACCTCATTAATTTAAGAAAATTTCAAATTAAGAATATTGAAATTATTATGTGCAGGATAATTACATTTTTATTAATATATTTTTTTTATTCTTTAATATGTTTATCACAGGAGAACCTGGAAATTATTCCTTTCCTTGCAGGCAATAAATGGGGGTATTGTGATGTTGAACGAAATATAATTATAAAGCCTGTCTTTGATGAGGTGTCGTTTTTTATAGATGATCTTGCCTGTGTGAGAAATGGAGATAAATGGGGATTTATTAATACAAAAGGTGATATTGTTATTCCAATCAGATATGATAAGGCTTTCAGATTTGAGAATAATCTGGCAAGGGTAATTTCAGAAGGGAAATACGGAGTTGTAAGTAGTCAGGGAAAAGAAGTTATAATACCTAAGTATGATAAAATTAATAATTTCTATAATTATCATGCAAAGGTATTTGTAAATGGGAAGTGTGGTATTGTGAATATTGAGGGAAAGGAAATATTAAAACCCGATTATACGGAGATACAGAGAGTATCCGAATCAGCTTATATTGTAAGATATGAAAAGAATTACAGTATAACTGATAATAAAGGGAATGTATTAACTCCGGTTGGTTATCACCAGATACATTATTACAGAAATTATTTTATAGTGAGGAAAGAAAACAGATACGGCATAATTGATTCAGCAGGAAATGAAATTATTCCTGCTATATATGAATCAGCTCCTGAATTTTCAGAAGGCCTTATCAGGGTCCGCATAAATGGAAAGTATGGATTTGTTGATTTTAATAATAAAATAATAATCCCATTCATGTATGAAGATGCAATGATATTTAATGAAAGTATATGCCGTGTGAAAAAAGACGGAAAGTGGGGATGTATTGATAAAGATGGGAGTGAAATTGTGCAATTCAGATATGACAGATTGTATTCCTTTAAAAACGGACTTGCCAAAGCTGTAATAAATGAAAACTATGGATATATTGATAAGTATGGTAAAGAAGTATTTCCAATTATTTACGAAAGTATCGGAGAATTGAATTCCGGGGGGCTAATAAAAGTAAAAGAGAATGGGAAGTATGGTTTTATTGATTTTTCAGGAGGAATTAAGATTCCAGTACAGTATGATTTTGTGACGGATTTTATTTATGATATCCCTGCTGTGGCTTATTTGCGTGGTGAAATGAGTGGCCGGCTGGCAGTGGCAACACTGAATAATAAGTCAGGTATGATTGATTTAAATGGGAATTTAGTTATACCATTAATTTATGATAAAATTACAGATTATTATAATGGATATGTATATGTTATTAAAAATGGGAGATATGGTGTTGTTGACAGGTTGGGGAATGAAATAGTTCCTGTAGTATATGAAAATGTTTCTTATTTCACAGACAGCCTTTTCCTTGTAAAATCCGGAGAAAAGTGGGGTGTTTTAAATAAAGATGGAAAGACATTGATACCATTTATATATAATTTTGCTGAAAGTATCGGTTCACACAGAATAGGATGTAATGGAAATTCATGCACCTGTTTGAGTTTTTTAAGTATTCCTGATCTGGCAAGGGTTATAAAAGAAAATAGCTGGGGTTATATAGATAAAGAGGGTAATGAGGTAATACCTGTTATTTTTAATAAAATAATAGGAGTGAAAGGAGACATTGTAATGGCCGAATTAAATGGTAAGGTTGTATTTGTCAATAGAAACGGTAAGGAATATTTTGAATGATACTGCAATTGAGATCATATACCGGTAACTGTATTCTAAAAAAAAATTCATAAATTTATATTTTCCAAAACCAATATCAGGAATTGATTGTATTATAACATACATATACTAGTATTTTTTTTGATTAATTTATTCGGTTTTAGTAACACTGATACTGCCAATCTGCAGAATAATTTACCTGTAAATAATCTATTTACAGATTCTGTGAAGGAGTCGGAAGAGGCTTCAAATAAAGCCTTTACCGGACCTAATGATACTGTTTTCAAAATTGCATTTAGAGACCTTGCTCTGGCAAGAGAAAAACAAGACAGATCCGAAGAAGTCCGGCTACTGCAAATAATCAGTAGTCAATATCAAAATCTGGCAAATTATCAGAAAGCCCTTGATTATGCTTTAAAATCATTAAAATTGTCTGAAGAGTTGTATTCTGAAACAGGTAATAATAACAAAGAAAAAAAAGAATCTTATCATCAGGTTATTGCTTCATTATTGCTCCGTATCGCTACTATTCATTTGGATATAAATGATAATGAGAAATCATTCCATTATTGTCGGAATGCCCTTAAAATATATAAAGAACAGGAAAATGATATTGGAATTGCAAATTCTTTAAATAATCTCGCAGTTTGTTATCTGGATAATAATGAATACAATAAAGCTTTGGAATGCCTGAACAGGGCTTTGGATATTTATAAATCTAAAGAAGAATGGAAAAAAATTCCTACAGTACAAAATAACATAGCCCAAATTTATGCTGTACACTATAAAGACTATGACAAAGCTATGGATGTTTTTATCGAGGCTCTCAAAGCAAGTAAAAAAGCAGATAATATGCACCTTTATCTTCTGATAGAAGGTAATATAGGTGAGTTATATTTAGATAAAAAAGAATACGATAAAGCTCTTGTATATGTAAATAAAAATCTCGGCAAATCACAGGAAATGAAGTTAGCGAAAAATATTTTACTCAATTATGAGAGATTGTACAGAATATTTTATATGAAAAATGACCTGGAGAGCTCTTATAAATATTTAAAAATGTATACTGATTTGAAAGACAGTATTTTTAATGAGGAAAAGGTCATGAAGATAAGTGAGATCCAGGCTGGTTATGAAATGGAAAAGTATGAAAAAGAGATGAAAATGAAAACAATGGAACTTAAGGTAAAAAATCTTGAGTTAAATATGAAACATGAACAGACATCACGCCTTAATATTATTTTAATTTCAGGCATCATTTTTGTGCTTGTCTTATCACTGTTGTTTTATCTTTTAATAAGGTACAGAGAGTTAAAAAAAAGGAATATTTTACAGCATGATCTGGACAGATATATGTTGCTCGCACTTAATAAACAGATGAACCCGCATTTTATTTCCAATTCTTTAAATTCTTTGCATTGCAGTATACTTGAAAATAATGAAAGGGCTACAAGCAAATATCTTTCGAAATTTTCAAGACTAATGAGAATGACACTGGAAAATTCCAGGCAACGGTTTATTAAATTAAAGGATGAGATCAGGGCGCTGGAATTATATCTTGATTTAGAATCGCTGCGTTTTAAGGAGGATTTTGAATATGAGATACTCACAGATAATAGTATTTTTGATGTCATGATCCCTGCTTTCCTGTTGCAACCGTTTGTGGAAAATGCTGTCTGGCACGGACTAAAGCATAAAGAGGAAAAAGGAAGAGTAATTATTGAATTTAATAAAGTTATGAAAGCCGACCGCGAAGTGTTGATTTGTAAAATTGAAGATAATGGTATTGGAAGGAAAAAAGCTATGGAAATTAAAAAACATGATGAACAAAGCTCTGTATCACTGGGAACAAAGATAACGGAAAAGAGAATAGACCTGATAAATAAACTATATAATATGAATATTAATGTTAAATATACTGATATGGAAGATGGATCAGGTAATGCAACAGGTACAAGGGTTGAAGTTATAATCCCGGTAATAGAAGATGTGGTCTGAATATTAATATAAAATTATTATTATGATTAAAGCAGTCATTATTGATGACGAATTAGATGCTATTAAATCAATAAAACTTATTATTGATAAATATTGTCATGATGTGCAGATTATTGGAGAAGCCCGTTCGGTAATAGAAGGAATAAAGATTATTCAGAATACAAAGCCGGATCTTGTATTCCTGGATATTCAGATGCCTCAAGGGGATGGTTTTGACCTTTTGGAAAGTATTCCGGATAAAGCATTTGATGTAATATTTGTTACCGGGTATGATCAATATGCTATTAAAGCTATCAGGCACAGTGCGGTTGATTATCTTATCAAACCTGTTGATATTGATGAAATGATAAATGCTGTTGAGAAAGTTAAAAAAAACAGGGGGAATTCTAAAGCAGATGAAGGACTGTTGGATTCTGCAATTAATATTCTGAAAAATGCATTAGTTGGTAAAATAGCAATTACTACACTGGAAAGTACTGAATATGTTAAAATAGAAGATATAATACGAATTCAGGGAGAAGGCAGCTATTCAAAAATATTTATCAAAGACGGACGAAATATAGTTGTTTCCAAAGATCTGAAGGAATATGAGGAACAATTACAGGAAGATAATTTTTACAGGGTACATAAATCTCACCTTATTAATATTTCACATGTGAAAAGCACAAGTCACAGGGGAGGTGGGATAATAATCCTTACTGATAATTCAAAAATCCCTGTGTCAAGGACAAAGAAAGATGAATTTTGTAATTTATTATCCAGATATACCAGCTAACTCACATATTATTCTCCTCTATTCTGCCGTATAGCTTTTCTATTTGTAGAATAGGCACTGTTAGTCTATTCTTCAGCTTCACGTATTTTAAAGGGTATCTGAAGAAGTGAGGCATAATCCTGCCCCGATTCAAACAGGTCATCATCGCCTTTATCATAATACCAGTTAATGTCAACATTATGACCGTCGAGATGGAGCTTGTTTTCGAGTCTCCTGAATATTTCCAGGAGACTTTTGGAAGTGCGTGTGTTAAAATATTCAAGCCTGATATCAACTGTAGTAATCTCTTTGGGATGTTTGGCATATTCGTCAATCCACTTGATGAGAGGCTGATAAAATTTATCAGGATTTAATAGCCCTGATTTTCCTTTTATCTCAATTTTCCCACAATCCTGGTCGCAATTGATTGCAGGGCTTTTTTCTGTGAAATCCCAAAAAATATTTTCCATATTATTGAGCGGTTTTAATGTGATTATTTATTACAGGTCAAGTGATTTTTTAATAATCTCATATATTACAAGACTATAAAGAACATAAAATAGTTGCTTGTGAAAAAATCTGCTGCGCTTGTTTACGTGGCATTTTATAAATGGTTACAAAAAATCCGCGAAATTATGATTTTTAAAGATAAATAATATAAATTATTGTGTTATTTATTGTTTTTTATTTTTTGTATTGTATTTATTTAGCCATTAATACGGTCTATATTGTTTTTCCACTTTATATTTATTATTATTGTAAATGAGAGAACAC
>Ga0180433_10012114_pt1 | contig 10124 bp, 10 predicted proteins | sample SS_ome_8_FD_132980 | JGI IMG/M metagenome (GOLD analysis project Ga0180433, IMG submission 132980) | Hypersaline lake sediment archaeal communities from the Salton Sea, California, USA - SS_1_D_1 metaG | ecosystem: Environmental > Aquatic > Non-marine Saline and Alkaline > Hypersaline >...
AAGAAATCATGATGTTGGCTCCGGTTATTGCCCCTTTTATGGAGGCCGCCCAGAAATTCGGCCTTAGTCTGCCGAAATGGATTAAAGACCTGGCCTCTAAAGCCGGGATAAAAATCCAGGAGCAGCCCATAGCGAAGGTTCCGGGTAAATTAGACCAGATAAATCGCCGATTAGGAAAAGAAACAAACCGGATAATACGCAAGATGGGGGATATCGTAGCTTCAATTAAAAACATAGGGACTCTTGGCATCGGGGTTCCCGCTTATCAACACGGTGGGGTTGCATGGACTCCACAGGTGGCAAAAATAGCGGAAGGCGGTCCAGAGGCGATTATGCCAGTAGAGCAATTATCTCAACTACTGAAGTCGAATCAAGACGGGGCGGGACGTGCTGATATACACGTCCATGTCAATATTGACGGCAAAGAGGCGGCAATGGCCATGGCAAAGTACGTACCCGAGCTTACACGGAAACAGGTATGGCGCATCCACGAGCGAAGCCTGACGGATAAAAGATAATGACATGCCGTTTTTACTATAACAATCTATGGGATAATTATACCCTAACCGAATCGACAGAACACTCAAACTTCACCGCCGAAAACACCCAGCACCGGGATTTCAATAAAGCATGGCACAGCAATCACGGTGCAGGCTCCGGCTGGGGGTATTTTATCATTTATGCCGGGGGTGGGACACAGAACAACAAAATCGACTTCGACGAAGGCGGGGCCGAACTTACGGCGACCCTGACGGCTAGTACATACGATGCTGACACCTTAGCGACTGAGATCAAGACCCAGATGGACGCGGCGGGTGGGCTTACCTATACCGTCTCATATTCCGACAGTACGAATAAATTCACTATTTCAGCGGGTGCCAACTTTACGCTGAAGTGGAGCACGGGGACGAATGCTTCTGATAGTGTAGCCGACACTATAGGCTTTGCCACCGCGGCAGACGACTCCGGGGCATCGACCTACACGGCAGACGAGATCAGGATACACCACACAGAGGCTATAAACATAGATCTCGGCTCCGCTCAAACAGTGCATGCCGCTATGGTGCGGGGACATAATTTTCAGAGTACGGCAACGGTGAAGTTCCAGTACTCAGACGATGATTTCACTACCGTGGCGGGGTCGTGGACTTTTACGATTCAGGACGATATTCTCGCCTATCAATCAACGGCGGGCGTTACCTACCGCTACTGGCGCATAACTATCCAGGACGTAGACAACAGCGACGGCTATGTCGAGATGGGGCGCATATTTCTCGGGCCGCGGTTTGAGCCTACGCGGACGTTTCTTGAAGAGATGCGCTATGACCCTGCCGATCCCAGCATCGTGAACCAGTCTGAGGACGGACAAATATCATCCATCCAACTCGGGCATTACTGGACGAAAAACTATTCGTTTGTCATGGAATCTGCCGATAAGGCCAATTTCGATACCATGTTTGCCTCACCCGGAACGTCGAAGGGCTTGTTCATCACAGAAGACACGTCCTCTTATCTCTCGACTACCGACTACGTGAAATTCAATAGATGGAGCTATGCATCGGTGCTTTACTCTGCCGGGTACTGGCGGCTGGATATGGAAGTTGAAAAACTCAGATAATGAACATAAGCGTATCTGATGCGGTATACTGTGGTGATGACGGAAACGGCGCGGTTATCGAATATGCGATTATCACCGTCGGCGAGTCAGTCGGCATAAGCCTCAGCGCGGAAAGCACCTATAGCGTTGACGTATCAGACAGCGTGACGGCCGATGACGGCATTATCGAAGTTACCATCTATTTCGTCGATGACGTGCTTATCACGGTCTCCGATGCTCCGGTTGTCAGCGAGCATGTCGGCATCTCGATACTTGCCGCCGAAGCCGCCGCTCCCGCAACAAGAATCGTTGAATTCTCAAACGCTCCCGATCTGGAAAAGCTTATCATTGTCGAGATTGAGCTTGCCCGGAAACTGGAAGAGCAGACCTGGACACAGCACGGCACCTACACCAACACCTGGTACATCAGCATGCCGGACGATGCCGAGGTCCATAAGGTGAAAGAGGATGGGACGGAATACGATGAGGTGTTCTCCATCTCCGATTGTAACGGCACGGCATCTCAATTTTATTACGACGACCTCAATAAAGTGCTCTATGTGCACACATCAGGAAGCGATGACCCGGCGACACTTGACGGAAGCGACCCGAAATACAGCATAATCGCCTATTTCTGGGAGCTATTCTCGAACCGCCCAAAACAGGTCGAGCGATTTGATAACGTGCTCATTAATCCCGGCCTCGAATACTGGGAGTCGACAACAAACCTTGAGGACTGGACCGAGAACACAGCGGGTTCTTCCATTGTGGAGCAGGACGGGACAACCGTATATGATTCTGATTCCGCCTACTCGGCGAAGCTCTCCATCGATGCATCTGACAGCGTTGCGCATATACGCCAAAATATAACATTGAGGCCGGGGCGAAAGGCCCGTGTGCGATTCAAATACAAGAACTCTGCGGTTGGTAAGAATGGCTGGCTCATTTTCCGCGACTCTGGCTCAAATGTGTATCTGCAATCTGATGGCACGTGGAATGCAGGCTGGGCCGGGATAACGCTCAGCAATTCCGAGACATGGACCGAATACGACCTTGAGTTTGTAACGCATGACGACTACTCGTCATATACGATTATCATCCGCAACCAGACGGCGGCAAGCTCTGATATTAACATTGACGATGTAGAAGTGTGTCGCTACAGGCGTATGGCGGACTGCAAGACTTATCTCAATCTTGACTCAATCCCTTCTGTCTATCAGATGGTGGGTGACTATTATCAGCCTGATGAGCAGATCCAATTCGGCGCAATCAAGTTCAAAAACACCGACAATTGGTTCTGGTCGCGGCGGCTCGATGACGGCTACCTGTGGCACAATAAATCAGTGAAGCTTTTTGTGGCGCTGATAAGTGATAATTATGATGAGCTAGCCGTGTTTTTCACGGGCGTCACCCGTACGCCGCGGCTTGGAGTGGTGACAGAGATAGACGTTAATGACCGTCGGGTGTTGCTACAAAAGATACCTACCGAGAAATTTGACAGCACCAATTATCCTAACTGTGAGGACGCGTGGAAGGATAAGGAGATACCGATATTATTCGGAAGCGTCGAGGGCATAAACCCACCTCAATGTAATACATCGAATTATACATATAAAGTAAGCCAGACAGATTTCGATGGAGTGACATATCCTATATATTCTGTATTATCAGTTTATAAAGACGGCTCCCTTCTCTCTACTCCCGCAGATTATTCTGTTGATCTCAACGCCGGAACTTTTACACTTATGGCTGATCCCGGGGATAGCGAAATAACATGTCGTGCTCAAGGGATTTGTTGTGATACTGTAACAAGCGGTTCTGGAACTAAATCTTATACAGAATATATAGGCTTTTTTGTCTTTTTTCTCTATACCATACTCAATAATATCTCTAAATACGACATAAATCTTGCTTCAATTCTCGACCTCAACAGCCGCCGTAATTTCGGTTGCGGACACTGGATTAACTCTCTTACTGATTCTATCGATGTGATGCAGAAGTGGAAAGAGACGGGTGTGTTCCAATCGTTTGCCGAACTTAACGGCATGCATAAATTTCACGCCTACTCTGCTGATGTCTCTTCTGAGGCTCCCTACTTCTATAACGAGGACTACCATAGCGAGCTTATTATCGGAGAGGATACAGACCAATGCTATAAAAAAGTGACGGCAAAAGGTGACTACCATCCCGCAGATGATTATTTTGAGGATATCTCAACAGCAACAGAAGACTCCACTGAATACGAACACGACGAAAGAGAAGAAATTGAGTTTGAGGTTATAACCTATCTCGCATTTACCGTCCGGGATATTGCATCTAATTACCTCAGCATCCTCAAAGATCCGATAGAGATACTCACTGTGACGCTTCCGGCTAAAGCTTTGCTCCTCAATCCTTGTGACAAGGCATATTTCAGCTATTCGAGAACGGATGAGGACGGAACAGAACTTACTATCCTTGATGACACTGTCTACCGCTTTGTGGCCCTTAACAAGGACGTAAACCGCGGACTTGTAGAGGCAAAACTTATTCGTGACAAATCTGAATTTAACTGGTTTTTCTAATGGCTATATCAGGATTACAACGCATTGCTAAAGGCATCCCCTACTTTGTCTGCGCCTGGCTTGACGGACCTAACCGCTCTCTCGCCTATAGCGACAGGCGGCTTGACCGTATGATGATGCGCCTAGGTTCGGCAGGTGTGGACTATATCCGGCTCATGCCCTGGCCTCAAGGGCTTCAGCCCTACCGCCGCGACCCATCAGGGCGGTTCGACCTCAACCTGTGGAATAAAGACTATTTCACTGAACTTTCCCGCATTGCGAAGACGGCGGCAAGGTGGAGGATTGCTACTTATTACGACTTATACGACCACTGCGGGCTGAGAGACAAGTACCGCGAGCTTAACCCCTGGACGTGGAACACACAGAATATAGACGGTATATACGATGTATCCGTCGAGGCTATGTGCCATTATTTCAGGTGGACCCGGAAGATTGTCGAGACTGTCGGCCTGAGGGGCTATTTCGAGAATAAATCAGGCCGCAAGATACGCATAAAGCCGAACCTCTTCGGTCTCGGAAACGAACTGACATTTCGGGGCGATAGGAAACATTTGCATGAATGGGCGAACACCTGGGGCTATGGACATGCGAAACACCTCCGCTCTCTCGGCTATAAAAAGGAGATATTGTGGTCTGCCGAACATGAGACGGGACAGGCTTTGCGGGCATACATTTCACCGGAAGGGAATCCGCAAGGGCTATTTCGTTATGGCGGCACCGTTGAGCAATTCCACGGCTGGGTAAGACAGGCCGACTGTGCCGACACAATAAGGAATACGACCAGAGGCCGGAAACTCGCCTATTCGGACGACGGCGTGCATTGCACTTCCGATCTTCATGGCGACGGCATATGTATTAAAAAGGGAAACCGGGAGGCGTTTTGCTCTGCCAGCACTCATTCTGTCATAAGGCTTTGCCGATACATCAAGGGGGCTGTTCAAAACAAACATCAATTCCACCATATTGAACAGCTTCCCCGCTCCATCAGCGAGACGTATTCCACACCCGACGATCTCGACCAGCATAGAGATGTTAATATCTACTGGCGCATCGCCAAAAGTGTATGGAATGTCAACGCTAAGCGGACCTATCCACAATGGATGTACGAGAAGTACCTGCCGGGCGTGTCTTTGTAAATTAACAATCACTTTTCTAAAAACTCTTTGATTGCCTGTCTAATTACGGATGCCTGCGTCCGGCATTCCTGCTCTGCTATGTATTTTATTTTTTTATCCCACTCGTGGGGGATGCGCACGAAAAGAGCTTTGGTTTTTTCATTTTTCATGTGTTGCCTCCCATGCTTCCGAAAATTCCCTGTCTGCGAAAAGTTCGGCAAGTCCCGTGATTTGTTTCATTCTCAATACTTCGTCTGGTTCCATGCCCAATTCTTTTGCAATTCGTTGATCGCTCCAATTCCGGCGTGAAAGCTCTAGGACGATATCACTCATCCCTGCTATGGTATGTTTTCCGCGTGCTCGATTATGCCGGATTGTTGAGGCAATGCGATCTCCGCGGTCTATTCGGTCAGCGTTGATTATGACAACAGGAAGATGCGTTAACCCTAGTTTCACGCCTACAAGATGGCGGTGAAAACCATCAACTACCTCGTACTCGTTTTCCGCTGTTTGCCATACTACAATTGGCTGGGTAAATCCATCTTCTTGAATGCTCAATTCAAGAAGCCGCATTTCTGGAGGAGCAACTTTATTCGGATTATAATCGTTACCCCGGATTTGATCCGTCGGAATCCATTGTATATTCGATACGGGATGTTGGGCTATCCAATCGGGAAGATTCCCCATTGATTTCTCCTTTTTTTCATAATTTTGAGATATTTGGAATAAGCGGTAGATTTGTGTTGTGAGAATGACAACCCCTTACACCAGTAATCATTCCGGAGTAGGGCTTTGCAAATTCGTTTCCAATTGGCATATCCTTTATCAAGCGGACCGTCGTCATAAATTAACTGCCCATGATCTGCCCACCACTTTAGACATACTGCTATTTTATTCTTGAAATGCTCGGCCGTTCTTTCCGGCATACTATCGAGAAGAAGCATGGCGAAGGATTGCCAAGTGTGTCCAGGCGGTTTGGTGATATTGATCATACCAAGAATATTCCCCGATTCTCTAGCATATAGCGCACCCTGATTAGCACCATTCACCCTGGCGACGACTCGTTTCCACGTCTCCGGTTCAATCACATGAAAAAGCCAGAGTCCCTTTCGTTGATCGTCACCATAGGGCTGACAGATGCGAGCCTGGTGAATTGATAACCCGGCTTTGAACATATAATCATAAAGATGATTGTAAGATTTTTTGAATTTTCCATTATACGTCCAAATATCTTGCGTTTTCCAATCATAAATCGGGTAAACATTGAAAGTGGCATTATTCATATAGGTCGTCCACTTTTTCCCCTCAATGCATTGTTTCTCCCTGGCAATGGTTCTATAGCGGTTCAGACTTTCATCTGAACGAATGCCGACAAGACAGGCCGTAAGTTCTCCTTTGCCATACCAGTCGCCAAAATATTCAATAAATTCCTCAAACTCCATCGCATAGGTATAGAAGGGAAAATAATTCTGATCGGTAATTGCATTTGAAGGCGGCCTGCGGATCCATTGCTCTTCTGCTTTCGGGTCCCAACATATCCAATCCGGCTGATATTGCGATACGGCATTTCTGAGATGAATAGGGAGCGCAATCCAAAAGAGTCGAGCATTCAGATGGTATTCTTCATAGGTTTGAAGGATGTAATCAATGGTCATTTTATATTGACCTTCAAGATCGATGAAAAGAATACCGACTTCACGATTGCGTTTAATTGCCTCATCCATTACAAGATGAAGCATAACCGATGAATCTTTGCCACCAGAGAATGAAACATAAATATGAGGAAAAGTATCGAATGTCCAGGCTATTCTTTGTTTAGCCGCCTCATAGACATTTATGCCCAATGATTTTTTAGCCATGCTAGAACCTGGTGAATATTCATTTCAATAAGTTTGCCCGATTTTATTCGACAATAATAATGCCTTGATTTTTTCCATGATATTGGTTGCTTAACCTCATAGATTCGGTTTCCATATAGCAAAAAAATATTATAGACGCCACGACTTCCGACGCTATTGGCCTCGGAATAATCTACAAATCCTTTCTGTGAAAGCCTTTTAAGATCGCCAGTCGATGTAATATCCACAATTTGCCAAACGCCAAATTCACGGAAACCTTGCCGGGGATTTCCAATTTGTTCTATCTTTAAAATACAGATATCGGGAAACCCCCGGCGAATTTGATTCTTCGGCTTACCGAAGAATCTTGCCTTCTCCGAGCTCATCATAGCGGAAAGAGGTCCGCGGATCGATGCGGGGAATGACAGCGGTTTTGTCTATAAGATTGCGCACATCAGCCATCGGCGCATCATCGGGAATGTCGGTGATTTCGATGGTCATCTTTTCGTTTCGCAGACCGAGTTTGGTTGTCGGATGCGCTGGAAAAAGTATTCCATCCGCCCTGTAAGAGAATTTCATTGTTTTCAAAAATCCCTCCTTTTAATTAATATTTGATTTGGCCTATCATGTAGCCCTTGCTACTTTTCTGGATAGCCTTTTTAATGAGCATAGCATCAATTTGGGCTTGAGTTAAGCTAGAGACAGGAACAACGGCGTTAATCGTATTTCTTTGCTTCCATTCCACATTTTTTCCTTATTTTGGAACTATATAATAAAGGACTAGCAATATTTGTGCCAACTCATAAATCTAGTGAGACACAAATGAGACATAAAACATGCGATTAGTGCAATTATAAGCGATAGCTGGTAATGCATGGAATATGCTAAGTCGCTGATATTGCAACATATTGGGGGAAACCAGGGAAGGGATGAAAATCGGTATATTGGCCTACCTCGCCATGCAGTTGTCGCTTTAAACGTATTTATTATTAACCACTTAGCTTTTTCGCCTATGATAACTGAGACATAAAATACATTTTTTCTTATCTCTATTGAGTGGCGAATATATCATTTTTTCGTAGCTTCCGCAAGGGTTTCCATCGCTTTTTTCATCCTGTCAAAATCGCTGTGCAGATACCGCATAGTGGTTTTGATTTGGCTGTGTCCCAGTATTTTCATCACGTCAGCCAGGCCTACGCCCTGGCCCAGGGAGGATGCCATTATCGTCGAGGCCGTATGTCGCAGGTTGTGGAATATAAAATCCTCGACACCCGAATATTCGCGTATCCGCCGCAGAAGCGAATCCAAAAGACCGGCCTGGACCCTGACACCCGAACGATGGAACGGGAAGACGTATCCGTCATTCCTTCTATTGTCACGGATGCTGTCGAGCACTTCTTTCAGCCCGGCTGTTATCGGCATCACTTTTTCCTTCCTCTGCTTAGTCTCAGACCGCTTGAGCACTATCTTATCATCCTCTATATTTTCCCACCTTAAGTTCAACACCTCCCCTAATCTCATTCCCGTATATAAACACATCAGTACTATTCTTTTTGCATACTTCTGGAAGTGCGCAAAGGATCTTGCGGACTTCTCTACCTTTTCGGCGGCGGCGATGATGCGTACTACCTCGTCGGGGGTATATGCCCGGCGCTTCTTGTCGACAGTATACGGCTGTACCTGGTTTATGGGATTCTTGCCTGGATACTTTTCCTGTTTGATGGCGTAGTTGAATAGCGTTTTTAGCAAGGTGAAATAGTGGTTGATGGTAAAATTCGAGCGCGGTCGTTTCATATTTTTGAGGTAGGTATCAAGGCGGGTAAGGTGGTTAGTGCTTACATCGCCGATCGGGATATCACCCCAACAATCGTATATGACGCGCAGGCGGGACTCTTGTGCCTTCCATTCCTGCACATGCCGGATATTGCGCTGATAGTCAATAAACTCCCGGCATATGGTGCTAAATAGGACGGGCTTCGGTTTCTGCTTATCCTCTACGCCGTAGTAAAGGCGCCATTGTTTTTTATACTCCTGCTCCCACAGCCATTGGGCCTTCTCGGGATCCTGCGTGCGGAGTGACCTTCGGACCCGCCGCTTGTCCGGGGCGAATCCGATTATCTCGTCAAACATATAATATTTCTTGCCGCGGCTGAGGACCGGGCCTTCACGGCGTTTCGGCATCGGTACTAATCGTCATCCTGCCATGTAATTTCGTATGTCCATGAGTCAATATCAGTATAGGGCGTTTCCGTCCAGCACTCAAAGCTTGAGATTTGCCCAGGCTCTAAATCAGTCGAGTTGACATAGGTGAAATCTGTACCTATAACATTTCCGGCAACATCCTTCATGGTAAATGATATGCGGACGAATAAAGCCTTCCCATTGCCATTATTTTGTATCTCACCCAAGAACTTAATATCACCCTCATGGTCTTCTTGAGCGGTAACAGAGCCGACAAGTACACAATCGGCACTTTTTGAATCAAAAACACTATCACAATATGAAATAAAAATACATAAAACTGTGATTAAATATGGGATAGCTTTTCGCGCTTTTATTTTTTTTTGCATTCTTCCAACTCTCTCTTAACGACAAAAGATATGTATTCATCTAAATTTATGTCCGGTTTTTTGCCAATATCAGGCAATAATTCGCATGGATGTATGTCTAAAAATTCTGCAATTTTGATTAATTGATTGACCGTCAAACCCCTTTTTCCCGTCATTAAGTGACTCCCCCATGATGGTTCATAGTTCAATGCTTTTGCAAGAGTGGATTGCTTTATATTTCGTTCATCCAGAATTTTACGAAGTTTTTTTACAACCCTAGCATCGAGTTTAGAATCAACTAACTCTTCCTCCATTTAGTCGCTCCCGCTTTTAAAAAATTGGATGAAAAGCAATTCTTTTTAACATATTGTGAATTAATTTATCAAGCTATTTAAATTAGCCACAATAACTTAGCTCATTTTCAAGTATCCAATATGGATAATAAATAAAATAAGACTTGA
>Ga0180433_10012115_pt1 | contig 10123 bp, 9 predicted proteins | sample SS_ome_8_FD_132980 | JGI IMG/M metagenome (GOLD analysis project Ga0180433, IMG submission 132980) | Hypersaline lake sediment archaeal communities from the Salton Sea, California, USA - SS_1_D_1 metaG | ecosystem: Environmental > Aquatic > Non-marine Saline and Alkaline > Hypersaline > Sediment...
AGCCACGGCTTCTTTAACCGTGTGCCGCTCTACGAAACAGCGCCGCCTACCCAGGGGGAAATACGTTCCCTCTTCCGATGCTATCCCATATTGGGCTTGCATTACGCCTTACCGCCAGGTAGCCGAGGCAAACCCAGCTACGGTTACTTTGTGCGCGACCGGGACTACGATCTTAAACACCTTCATCGTAAATCGCGCAAGGGCGTCCGTCGAGGCCTGGAGAACTGCCAGGTGCGGCCCATGGGCTTTGACGAACTGTACCACTTGGGTCCGCCGCTGAACCGGGACACGCTAGCCCGGCAAGGGCGGGATGACCCGACCCTCAGCCAGCCAGAACGTTGGGCGCGCTTCTGCCAGGCTGGTGAGCAGGTCGAAGGCGCCCAAGTCTGGGGGGCTTTCGTCAGCGACGAACTGGCCGCCTACGTGACCCTCTTCCGGATAGACGGGGTGGTGAACTTGCTTCATCAAAACTCACGCACCAGCCTGATGAAGCTGTATCCCAACCCGGCCCTCAACTTTACCGTGACCCAAAACATGATGCGTACACCCGGCGTTCAGGCAGTCTTCAGTGGACCGGCCGGCCACTGGAGCAGCCCAGGGCTGGATGCCTACAAGCGGCATATGGGCTATCTCAAGGATCCCGTCGTCTTTGCTGTGCAGCTCAGGCCAGTGGTGAAGCACCTCTTACTCAGCCAGTGGGGACGGCGTATCATTTCTGCGCTCGGCTGTAGGCTGTCAGGCAAGGGTCTCTGCCAGAGCGTGAAGGCCATTCTTGAAGTAGCCGCTCTCTCATCGTAAGGTTTCATTTTGCCCTACAGGGTGTAGAAATGATGGGCTTGCAGAACTCACAACGAAAAGGAAAGAGAAAAGGACAATGTACCGCAAGTATGGCAAACGCCTGCTCGACCTGGCCCTGACTATCCCAGCGCTGATTCTGCTTTCCCCTGTACTGGCACTGCTGACCTTTCTGGTGCGTTTCAAGCTCGGCTCGCCAATCCTTTTTCGCCAGCAGCGCCCCGGCCTGCATGGTCAGCCTTTCACGCTGCTCAAGTTTCGCACCATGACCGACGCCCGCGATGCAGCGGGTGCTTTGCTGCCCGACGAAGACCGTCTGGTTCCATTTGGCCAATTCCTGCGCAGCACCAGCCTGGATGAGTTACCGGAACTGATCAACGTGCTCAAAGGGAACATGGCCCTGGTAGGCCCCCGGCCGTTGTTGATGCAATACCTGGGCCGCTATACCCCGCATCAAATGCACCGCCACGAAGCCAGGCCTGGCATTACCGGCTTGGCGCAGGTCAATGGCCGCAATGACATCACGTGGGAAGAAAAGTTTGCTCTGGACATCTGGTACGTGAACCACCAATCGCTGTGGCTAGATCTCAGGATCATCGCTCTGACTGCTTGGAAAACCCTCAAGCGGGAGGGCATCAGCCGACAAGGGTACGTCACAACGCCAGAGTTTATGGGCACTGCTAGACATCGTGAGCCCATATGAAGAAGATATATCAAATCCGCTTCCTAAGACGCTCGATTCTCTCCATCCTGGAGAGAATCAACCCTGGAGATATTACGATTCATCATCACTGGACCGGTGACAGATTTACACTTCATTCTTTTCAACACAAAGGCTATTGGTACCATGGCAAAAAACGGAAACAGGAAACCATGCTGCGCTATTCCGATCTCATTCGAAAGGGGGACTTTGTAGTCGAGATTGGGGCGCATATCGGCTATGTTTCTCTGTACTTTGCGCATTTGATTGGGCCTGAAGGGCAGCTCATCGTATTCGAGCCAGGGCCAAACAACTTGCCGTACCTTCGGAGAAACGTAACCTCGAATTCACGGATTTCTATCGTAGAGAAAGCAGTGACCGATTATGTTGGGTCCGCCAGGTTCTACGTTGACAACCTAACAGGACAGACTAGCTCTTTACTTGAGGGACATGATGTCTCGATAAGCAGAAAACAGGTTACTCACGTTGATTCTAGTGAAGAGAGTGTTATTGAAGTTCCTTGTACCCGTCTGGACGATTTCTTGCTCCGAGCTCAATTGCCCCCTCCATCTTTTGTGAAGATTGACGTTGAAGGCGCCGAGCTTTCGGTCCTGGATGGGATGGAAGATATCTTGGGAAAGGATGATATTGTCTTGATGGTGGAAGTGACCGAAAACGCCCCAGACGTCTTTGCACTGCTCAGGTACGCTGGCTTTCATATGTTTCGCCCCAACAAAAGTCCCGTCAACGAGAGTAAGGATATGAGGGGCAACATATTTTGCATCAAAGGCAAGGATGATCGGATGAGAATTTTCTCTGCCTCATGGGTAGGCTGAAGGGGCAGAGAAGAAGTGAGAATACGTACCCTGAGACCTGAGCAGCATACCAAGTGGATGGATGTCCTGGAACAGTCGTTTCAGCATGACTTCTACCACCTACCTTCCTATCATGCCCTGGCTGAGGAACGAGGAGAAGGTGAGGCGCATCTATTCCTATATGAGGAGGGCGACTGTTTCATTGCGGTCCCTCTACTCCTGCGTTCCATGGAGTCGGTACCATGTCATGCCCACAGTGGCGAGGGGCGGTGGGATGCCACTTCTGTCTATGGCTACGCGGGCCCCATCGCCTCTCGTCGAGACATGCCAGCATCCATCCTGCGCAGTTTCCAGGCTGCTCTACGTGAAACGCTATTGGAACGGAACATCGTGACTGTCTTCTCAAGGCTGCATCCGCTGATCCCGCAATGGGGACTGCTGGCTGGTTTGGGTGACTGCATGCGAATGGGTTTGACGGTCTCGATAGACCTGACCTTGCCCACAGAGTTGCAACGCGCCCGATACCGCAAGAATCACAAACGCGACATTAACAAACTACACCGTCTGGGTGTAGCATGCGTGCGCGATCAACATCGCAAGTATATGAGCGAATTCATTGACATCTACTATGAAACTATGTATCGAACCGGTGCCTCCGAAGCCTATTTTTTCGAGCCTCGGTACTTTGAGCAGTTGATGGCTGCGCTGGGATCGGGTATTCAGTTGTTTGTTTGTCTACTAGGGGAAAAAGTCCTCTGCGCTGGTCTATTCACATTGTCTGACGGTATCGTCCAATATCACCTGGGAGGCACGAGGGACGACTTTCTCAATTTCTCACCGATGAAAATGCTGTTTGACACGGTACGGCTGTGGGCAAACGAGCGGGGAGCGCGCATGTTTCATTTAGGAGGGGGGGTTGGCTCGCAAGAGGACTCCCTGCTTCATTTCAAAGCAGGATTCTCAGATCGGAGGCACGAGTTTGTAGTCTGGCGCTGGTTGCTTTTGCCGGATATTGATAGGCAATTGCGCAAAGAGAAAGAGCGCTGGCGAGGACAATGTAACCCGAGTTTCACCGATTCTAGATACTTTCCGGCATATCGCTGTCCAGATTGCCCCTATATTACGCAATGAATGTTGTGAAAACAGCCATATGAGAATGGAGAAGGTGAGGAAGGAATATGAACAGAAGAGCATTGAATCTGTGCTTAACAATACCAATAATCCTCCTGGGCTTGGTCCTTTTTGTCGGCGCATTGGCACCCCTCAACTTGGCGCGGGTGTCCAAACGTTTTCTCGTACGCTCCAGAGATTATTTACACCACCTGGAATACCGACTTGCCCAACCTGTCTCTCCCCAAGAACTGGACCTGGCGACACCCGTTTCTCCCGCCGAAGTTGTCTGGGAGATGCTTGGGCAGGTCGACAGAGACAGAGCCTTGAACGACCTGCGCCAACTGACCGGTGAAGAGCCAATCTGTGTTAGCACTGGTTGTTATACGATTACCCATCGGCTGACTGGCAGCGAGGGGCTCGACTGGGCTCAGGATTATCTTTACGAGAATCTCGTCAGCCTGGGTTACATGGTTGAGTTTCAGGACTGGTCCCGTTCTGGATACGCCGATCAGAACCTAATTGCCAGGAAAACGGGGGTGCTTACCCCCACTGAGGAGGTATATCTGGTCGCTCACCTCGATGGTGTTAGTGGTTCCGGAGATCGTTATCCGGCCGCCGATGACAACGCCAGTTGTGTGGTCAATGGCCTGGAGCTGGCCCGGCTCTTCAGCCATCGTTTTTTTGGCCGTACCGTGGTTCTATTCTTCACGACTGGTGAGGAGCAGGGCACCTACGGAGCAAGGGCATACCTCAATCAGCTTGCCCCCGACGAATTAGGCGCCATCAAGTACGCCATAAACTGTGACATGACCGGTTATGACGCCAACGGCGATGGCCTGATGAACCTTGCGCATGGCGATCACCCGCCAACTGTAGCCTTGGCTCAGGTGATGAGTGAGACCATCGATGCTTATCAACTCAACTTGGACCAACGGGTGGTCCCTGGCTGTCCCTGAGGGGACGAAGGACCCTTCCGTGCGAAGGGAATTGCGACCGTCTTGCAGATTGAAGACTTTTGGGATGAAGGCAACCCGTATTACCATAAGCCGGAGGACACAATTGCAGCTATGAATCTCAATTACTGGGAGGAGCAGATCAAGGCCACGCTCGTCACCGCCGCTCATCTGGCTGTTCCAGTAGCTGCGAAATCTAAGGTCTACATGCCAGTGATTATCAAGGCTTACTATTGGCGCTAACATGATCCTGAACACCGGCTGCACCGTGAACCACCACGATTGTATTGGAGATCATACGCACACAGCACCAAGTGTTCACCTGTCCAGATCGTCCCTGTCTAGCAGTCAGAAAAGATTCCATGTAAGGAGCAGGTTGATGGACTATACCGAATACGCCAAGTACTGCAGGAAAATAGGATACCGGGTGGAAGAGACCCCTCACGGCATTTGGATCGGCATTAGGAATGGCTTTTTCAACCGCGTGCCAGCTTACGAGACCTCGCCTCCTTCAAAGAAGGAGTTGAATACCCTCTTCCGACGCTATCCGGTGTTAGGAGTGAATTACTCGCTAGAGCCGGGTGGGGCGGGTCAAGCGGGATACGTTTACTTTGTGCGTGATCAGGACTACGACTTGAGGAGTCTTGGCAGCAAAGGGCGGTGGAGCGTCCGCAAGGGCCTTGAGAACTGCCAGGTGCGACCGCTGAACTTTGAGGAGCTGCACCGCTTGGGCATGTCGCTGAACCTAGACACGCTGGCCCGTCAGCGGCGGGACGACCCGATTTTCAGCAAGCCAGATCAGTGGTCGCGGTTCTGCCAGGCCGGTGACCAGGCAGAGGGCGCACAAGTCTGGGGGGCTTTCGTGGGCGATGAACTAGGCGCGTATGTGGTCATCTTCCGGCTGGGGGGGGTGGTGAACATGATGTATCAAATGTCGCGCAGCAGCTTGATGGCTCTGCATCCCACGTCGGCCCTCTACTTCACCCTGGTTCAGACCATGATGCGCACCCCTGGCATAGAGGCGGTTTACAGCGGCCCAGAGGGCCTATGGACCAAGCGAGGGCTGGACAGGTTCAAGCAGCGTATGGGATTTGACAAAGAGCCGGTTGCGTTTGTTGTGCAACTCAGATCAATAGCCAGGTGCATCCTACTTAACTGGGGAGGACGGCGTGTGATTGACGCCCTGGGTCGTTGGCTGTCAGACACGGACTACTACCAGCGGGTCCAAGGGGTTCTCGATACCGCCGCCCTGTCATCAGCAGGTTGTCAGTAAAGACCCCAAACCAATCTTCCGCTTCAGTATGGAGGTGGGCGAATGACAAGCACTGCGAAGCTGTGATGGCTCCAGTGGTCAGCGAACCTAGCAGAGTCATTTTGTGGGAAGGAGTTAGAGATGACAGCCCGAGAATCCCAAGTCGAGTGTCAAATCTATTGCTTACGGAGTATACCTGACAGAAATGCAGAGGTGATACTGCCGCCCATTCGCAGGCGTTTAGAATTGATGCTTGCAAGGCACTTAAACGATCGTACAAAGCGAGCGATTCTGAGAGAAGTGAACCAGCTTTTTGACTGGTTCCTCAAACTCACCAGCAGGAGCACAAAGCTGTCACCTGATGCAACTTACGCTGCGGCCACTGGCTTGAAGGCCGGCGATCTGGTTCGAGTGCGGTCCAAAGAGGAGATAGAGGCGACCCTCGATCACTGGAAACAGCTTAAGGGGTGCACGTTTATGGTAGAAATGCAGCCCTACTGCGGCACGACTCTACGGGTCCTGAAACCGGTGGAAAGATTCCTCGACGAGCGAGACTATCGATTCAAGCGGACCAAAGGCATTGTTTTCTTGGAAGGGGCCATTTGTGAGGGAACTGAGAGATTTGGACCATGTGACCGCTCCTGCTTTTACTTCTGGAGAGAAGAGTGGCTGGAGAAGATTGATTAGTTTATGGAACTGCGAACAATGGTGAGAAGACAGAAATGAAACTTCAAGGATCGGAAATCAGGGGCGATAGATCATCTGCTCCAGCAATCGGCTCTACACCCACGGGCTTGAAAGCCGGAGACCTGGTTCGAGTACGTTCTCAAGAGGAGATAGAAACTACGCTGGACGACCGGAAGGAGCTTAAGGGTTGCTCATTCATGTCCGAAATGTGGGCGTACTGCGGTACGACTCAGCGTGTTCTAAAACCGATGGAGAGATTCCTCGACGAGCGCGACTACCGGATCAAGAGATGTAAGGGCATCGTTCTCCTGGAGGGGCTCATCTGCCAGGGCACTGTTTTTCCCGAAGGCTGTGACCGCGCCTGCTTCTTCTTCTGGAGAGAAGAATGGCTGGAAAAGCTCGAATGAGCGGACCACAGTCCGCGTCTGGCGCGCTGGACTGTGGTCCAGCGGGAGCAACTGTGATCTACTCAGACTGGCAGGGAGATTGCTATGCTTATGGATTCTGTACTGGAAGCGGTGGGAAATGTCCCACTTGTTCGACTGAGCAGACTGTCATCAGGAAACGTGTTCGCCAAGGCCGAGTTTCTGAATCCCGGTGGTAGCATCAAAGATCGAGTCGCCAAGTATATCATCGAAGTTGCAGAGAAGCAAGGAAAGCTTAAACCCGGGATGGCGATCATTGAAGCCACTTCCGGGAACACGGGCATCGGGTTGACGCTGGTAGGCGTGCAAAAGGGGTACCAAGTGATCTGCGTGATGCCTGAAAACGTGAGTGAGGAACGCAAAAAGATCATCAAGGCTTTCGGGGGCGAGATAATCTTCACGCCTGCTGAGGAGAGCCTGTCAGGCTGTTTGAAGACAATGCAGGAAATCACTCAGTCGGAACCGGGAAGGTACTTTGTGGTCAACCAGTTCGTGAATCCCCACAACCCAGAAGTTCATTATCTACAAACCGGCCCAGAAATCTGGCGTGATATGAATGGCAAAGTCGACTTTTTTATCGCAGGTGTTGGAAGTGGCGGAACGCTTCAGGGGGTCGGCAAGTTCCTAAAGGAGAAGTCGCCCGGTGTCAAAATTGTCGCCGTCGAGCCATCCAACAGCGCTTCTCTATTAGGAAGAGAGCCGGGACTTCACCAAATCCAGGGCATCGGTGATGGCTTTGTCCCTGATGTCCTGGATGTGAATCTTGTCGATATGGTTTTCACTGTTTCTGATGAAGAAGCGATCGAAACCACTCGCAGGCTCTCGCAGGAAGAAGGCTTGTTGGTAGGAACCTCTTCCGGTGCCAACGCGTTTGCAGCGCTCAACATCGACAATGGCCGCAATCGAGTGGTGACCGTATTGCCAGACCGGGCGGAAAGGTATTTCAGCACGGCCCTTCTTTAATTGCTCAGGACGCTCGGGTGAACCTTGGAGTATCGAACCGTGGAAAGCAAACCAGTATCTATCCCAATGTCCTCTCCTGATTTGACCGACGCTGAGGTTGTGGCTGTCAGTCGGGTGTTGCAAACACCCTACCTGAGTATCGGCCCTCAGCTTGCTGCGTTTGAGCAAGCGGTTGCCTCATACATCGGCCTGCCCTATGCCGTTGGCGTCAACTCGGGCACCAGCGGGCTCCACCTGTGCGTCATCGCTGCTGGAATCAAAGAGGGTGATCTGGTGATCACCACCCCCTTTTCCTTCATCGCCTCGGCCAACTGCATCCTCTATGAACGCGCCATCCCGGTGTTCGTGGACGTGGACCCGCGCACCGGGAACATGGATCCAGCACTGGTCGCCGAGGCCGTCGAAGCATTGACCAACGACGGACGACCAACGACCAGCGACCACTGGCTTCCCCCTGCAATTCGCAATTCGCGATCCGCCATTCGCGACGTGAAGGCCATCCTGCCCGTCCACGCCTTCGGCCAACCGGCTGATATGGACCCTATCCTGGCTATTGCCCGCCAGCATGGTCTCGACGTCATCGAAGATGCCTGCGAGGCGATTGGTGCCAAATACAACGAGCGCAAGGCCGGTACGCTGGGTGATGTCGCTGTCTTTGCATTCTACCCAAATAAACAGATGACCACCGGCGAGGGGGGCATGATCGTTACTGACAACGAGGAGTGGGCGGACCTTTTCCGCAGCCTGCGCAACCAGGGCCGCGACGTCTTTGATGCCTGGCTGAACCACACTCGTCTGGGATACAACTACCGCCTGGACGAGATGAGCGCCGCCCTGGGCCTGGCGCAGATGCAGCGTATCGAGGGACTCTTGGCAGAACGGGAGCAGGTGGCTCGCTGGTACAACGAGCGTCTGGCCGATGTGGAATTCATTGAGCGACCCTACATCACTCCCACTACTACCCGCATGTCGTGGTTCGTCTACGTCGTGCGAGTCAAGCCCCCCGCCAACCGCGATGAGATCATGCGCAAGCTGACTGAGGCCGGCGTCCCTAGCCGTCCCTATTTCACGCCCATTCACTTGCAGCCCTTCTATCGGGAGAAATTTGGCTATCAACGGGGCGACTTTCCCGTCACCGAATATCTGGGTGACGTCTGTCTGGCCTTACCCTTCTCGGGCGTCATGACCGAGACCCAGGTCGGCCAAGTGTGTGCTGCGCTGCAGCGCACTCTGAAGTGGTAACTTGCTCTAGGAGGTGATGAGCAAATGGCTAACGCCGCCAATATCATCGGGGAAAAGCGGATAAACTTGATCCTAGGCCTGCGTAACCGGCACTTTTTCATGCTGGATATTTTGGCTTTGTTATTCATCCCTGCCCTGTCCCTGACCCTGCGCCTGGACGGGCTGAATTGGTGGCCGTGGCACGTCTGGCCCTTGATCCTCTTCACCGCCGTGGCCCTGGTGGTGAAGCTATCCATCTTTTATCGCCTGGGGCTGTACCGCCGCTACTGGTGCTACGCCGGGGTCAACGACCTGACTCTGATGATGATTGCCGTTGGCTTCTCAACCGCGGTTTTGACGGCTCTGTTTTTCGTCGTCCATGCCCCCCTGATGCAATACAAGCTGGCCATGTACCGCTCTGTCCCCCTGATTGATGGCTTGTTGACCGCCCTGTTCGTGGCTGGGTTTCGTTTTGGCACGCGTGGGCTGTATCACCGGCTGCGCCGCTGCCAGGGCGCGATCGGCGGCCGGCGAGTGCTGGTGGTAGGAGCTGGCGAGGCTGGCGCAATGGTCGTCCAAGAGATGCGGGCCAACCCGCAGTTGGATATGGAGCCAGTAGCCTTTGTGGACGATGATCCCACAAAGCTGGGCACCTACATCCAAGGCCTGCCGGTGCTGGGAACCTGCGCCCAAATCCCCGAACTGGTTGACCGCCATCAAATCCAACGAATTATTGTGGCCATACCCTCCGCCCCCCTCAGGCAGCAACAGGAAATCATCGCCATCTGTGAGCAAACGGACGTGGCCACCCACAACTTGCCCGGGATTTATGAGATTCTGGCTGGCCACAAAACCATCAGCCGCTTGCCTCAGATTGACGTCAATCATCTGTTACACCGCGAACCGATAGAGATTGACCAGACAGAGGTGGCTGCCTATCTAGCTGGCGCGACGGCGCTCGTCACCGGGGCTGGCGGCTCGATCGGCAGCGAACTCTGCCGCCAGATCGCCCGGTTCAACCCGGCACAAGTTATCTTGCTGGGCCATGGCGAGAACAGCATTTTTGAAATTGGTTTGGACCTGCGCCTCTCCTTTCCAGACCTGGTCGCGCCCCAGGTGATTGTGGATGTTCGTGATCAGCAACGGGTCAACTGGGTGATCGAAAAATACCGACCCGACGTCATCTTTCACGCCGCCGC
>Ga0180433_10012116_pt1 | contig 10122 bp, 10 predicted proteins | sample SS_ome_8_FD_132980 | JGI IMG/M metagenome (GOLD analysis project Ga0180433, IMG submission 132980) | Hypersaline lake sediment archaeal communities from the Salton Sea, California, USA - SS_1_D_1 metaG | ecosystem: Environmental > Aquatic > Non-marine Saline and Alkaline > Hypersaline >...
AAGCATGGCACCTTATCTCTTATTGAGCCCGGCACGCCAGTGGTGGTGATTTGTCCTGCCGACTATACCTTTTCCGAAACACTGAGCAATGCTATGGAAGCTAAATCACGTGGCGCCTATATTATGGCTGTCTCTGATATAGAAAGCGATATTTATGATTCATGGATTAAGATTCCCAAGGTTGATGAACTACTCTATCCCATGGTCACCGCAGTACCCCTTCAGCTCCTGGCTTATTATCTCGCGGTCAACCGAGGATGTGACCCTGACAAACCTCGCAATCTGTCAAAATCGGTAACTGTGAAGTAGAATAAGAAAGTGATCTGTTATTGCGAGGGGCACTAACCCCGAAGCAATCTCGGAGATTGCCCCGTCTCGAAAGGCCGGGACTCGTAATGACCTGTGAGTTGCTAAGGAATCTTAGTAGAATGAAAGACACTGGATTTCACAATCTGGCCAGAGAGCACAAGGTTGGTGCTCTAGCCGGCATAGCCGCCTATAATGAAGCAAGATATATCGGAAGCATAGTCCTCCAGGCAAGGCAATATGTGGACGAGGTCATTGTCGTTGACGATGGCAGTACGGATAACACCGCCAGGGTTGCCGAACTCGCCGGTGCTACCGTAATCTGCCACGGCGAAAACAGAGGCAAAGGAGCAGCCATACAAAGTATACTGGCGGAGGCAAAGAAGAGAAATCCAGATACCCTTGTTCTCCTGGATGCCGATTGCCAACATGACCCCAGCGAGATTCCCACTCTCATCGAACCCATTTCAGAAGGCTTCGACCTCGTCATCGGCTCCAGAGAAGCCCAGAAAGATAAGACACCTCGTTACCGCCGCATCGGGCGAAAAGTCCTTTTACACTCAACCCGACTTGCTTCGAAAGCCAATATCTCCGACTCCGAATCCGGCTTCCGAGCCCTTTCACCAAAGGCAATAAACAAACTTGATTTGAAAGAGAATGGATTTGCCATAGAATCAGAGATGATCAGTCACGCCACAGCTCAAAACCTCAACATAACCGAGGTGCCAATCTCAAATATATATACCATGGATGGCTCGACCCTCAACCCGATAAGACATGGCATAGATGTCCTCAGCCGGGTAATAGTCATGATTTCGCAGAGGAGACCCCTGTTCTTCTTCGGACTGGCGGGCGGAATACTGTTGGTAACTGGTCTCATCATTGGCGTCAGGGTGCTCAACATAGCTGCCACTAAGGGTGAACTGGCCATAGGCAACATCGTACTGACCGCCCTGCTCATTATCGCCGGTATATCCAGCATGTTCACAGGCATAATCTTGAACGCCCTGAGCAGGCGAAAATAAACAGAGCATAGCATTCCTCACAACCCAGCCATCTCAACCAACTCAACAAACTCTGTATCTTGACTAATCTAACTCCAAACTCTAGACTATTGACGAGCGCCCTGGCACAACCGGGGCTTGAGCTAAAGATAAGGCCAACGTGGTACAGTAATTCATGAACTTGACAGAGACGAATAAGGACTCGATAGAATCCATTCAAAGCGACGGGGAACGGGAAGCTGGCATCCTGCGATATTGCTGAGGCATCGATGGTTGCAATCATTATTCTGCTTTGTGTTTTCTCGTTCCTGGTTATTTGGCAATTTGTAGGATATCCTTCGCTCATGGGATTTATGGCCCTTCGGGGGAATCTAAAGAATAAGAAATCTTCTTATGAGCCACATGTATCAATTATCATTCCAGCGCTTAATGAGGAAAAACTCATTGAAAAGAGAATTGACAATTTGCTCCAGTTGGATTATCCCAGGGACAAATACGAAATTATCGTAGTTGATGACGGTTCTAGTGATAATACCTATAAAATTGTAGAGAGAATGCTAAAAAAACACAAGACAAATTCTGAGCCGTCCTTGAAGCTTATAAAAGCGGGGGAAAGAAAGGGGAAGGCAGCGGCAATTAACCTCGGAAAACAGCATGCTCAGGGGGATATTATACTGGTAACGGATGCCAATTCTCTTTTTAGCAGGAATGTGCTCAAAGAGATGATGCCATACTTCTACGATCCTGATATCGGAGCTGTTGGAGGCAGATATGTTGTTTCCAATCCTGAAAACAAGCTTTCTTCTTCTGAATCTTTCTACTGGGACTTAGAATATATTATGCTCCGAGGAGAGTCGACGTTACAATCAGCATGTTTTTTTAACGGGTCAATAAATGCCTGGCGGGGCAACATAATAGAGGCAGATACCAAGGTGCTCAGTGAGGACTTGGAGATGGCAATACAGGTAAGGCGAGCTGGCTACCAAATCCAATATGAACCTGAAGCTGTGGCTAATGAACCAGGTGCCACGACCTCAGTTGACCAGATAAAACAAAGAAAAAGGACTGCCATAGGGACGCTACAATGTCTGTACAAACATCGAACATATTTCTTGATTCCTAGAGACTTGTATAGCTTGCTTATATTTCCCTCGCACAAGGGCCTGACTATGGTGTCGCCGTTTACACTTTCTGCCATCCCCATCCTATACATCATAGTGCGCAACAGCACCATTATAATCCCGCATCTTGTGGCAACGATATCGGTTTTTATCCTGATGTTTGGCATACTGATGCACTTAAGAGCTAGGATGATTAAGCCTGAGAAGCGAACGGTGAGACTCTCAGTATCCTCCATATTCAAGATAACATATTATGTCCTGCTTAATGAATACATCATATTATTAGCCTGGAGGGACTTTCTATTTGGCAGACATTCCGTGTTATGGGAGAAAGCAGAATCAACAAGATAACTAAGATTTACACTTTTCTATTAGCATTTGGGGACCAGGATCTGCTTGGGATGGGGTTATAGCCATGTCCAAGCAAATTTCGGTCCGAAACAAGGTTTTTGTATATGCTAAACAGGATTAGAAATATTTACACTGAGAGACCTAACGAGCATTTTCTGAAGGAGAAAGATAGCTGGGCACCTCTAGTTTTCGGACATCCATTTAGCATACCACTACTAAGGCTAATGCAAAAATTTCACTTGAAAGTCCATCCCAATATCATTACTTTTGCCAGTTTCTTCCCCATCCTTGCGGCAGCCTACTTCTTTTTTTACGACAAACTCCTGATTGGTGCGTTTTGTTATTTAGGCTACTTCATCGTTGATGGTCTCGATGGGAAATGGGCTAGATTTACTGGGAGAACGTCAGAACTGGGTGAAAAGCTGGATTACTATCTCGGCGCTCTGGGCAACCTCGCCATGTACATTGGATTATGGTACAGCCAGTATTATCTGACAGGTAACTGGTTTACAGGTGCCGGCATCATCGTTGCTCATTATAGTATTGTGGTTGCCCTGGGGATATTCATACGGCAACCTCACTATAAGACAATATTCCCCAGGGTTCGCTCATACTATTCTCCTGAAGAGGAAGGCTTTGGTACTTTCTTTGTGGCTCCCTTATTCAATGTGGTTACCATCTTGTTTCCCCTGCTAGTGCTATTCCAGTTTATTTCATTTTTACTACTTCTCGTCAGACAAAAGGAAAAACCAGATGTTAGAAGAGGGATTAAAGGGTTGCTCAAGACATGAGGGCGGGCATAAATATATCGGAACCCGGGGTAACACACTTAGTATGATGATATTGTGAGCAGCCAAGTTTTATTGTGTGTAGAAAAAGGGTGATACATGCTCATTACCAGGCTCCTGTAATTGTAAAAATGAATCAAAGTCTTTGGCTAGTTATCTGGCTTATAATTGACGTTGCCAGACATACCTACTCCTCGTCAGGAGGTCGTTTCTTTACCCTGGACTCCGCCAGGTATTGATCTATCACTTCTTCTGGTTCCCCAATGGCAGCCACCACACCCCTGTCGAGCCAAATTACCCTGGTGGCAAACTTCTTGATAGTGCCCATGGCATGGCTTACCAAGAGTACTGTCTTCTCACCGATAATCCGGTTCATCTCAACCTCGGCTTTCTGGCGAAATGCGACATCGCCGGCGCCCATAATTTCATCGACCAACACGATGTCTTTATCGCTGTGTATGGCAATGGCAAAGCCTAGGCGTGCCCGCATTCCTGTCGAGTAAGTCCTAACAGGCATATCTATAAAATCACCCAGTTCGGCAAACCATATTATGTCTTCGATTATTCGATCGATTTGCTTCTTCATCAGACCCATCATGATACCATCTAGATATATGTTGTCGCGCCCGGAAAGCTCGGGATTAAATCCCGTGCCCAACGAGAAAAGGGTGGATACCTCGCCGTCAATAGAGACCTCGCCCTCATCGGGTGGATAGACACCAGCTATTACTCGCAGCAACGTGCTCTTCCCAGAGCCGTTCCTGCCGATAATTCCTACGGTTTCCCCACGCTCCACAGCGAAGCTTACATGCCTGAGCGCCCAGAACTCGGCGGGTGAGCGTGGCTGTTTGCGAGAACTCTCGACAAGAAAGCTGAGCGTCATGGAGCGTCGTCGTTTCTCCATCTTGAACTTGATTCCTAGATCGCTGACCCTGATCATGCTAAATTGCCTTTACAAGCCTGTATTCATCGCGGGAAAAGTACCACAGCCCTACTAAAAGTGCCACAAAAGCAACTGCCGTTCCCACTAAGGCATACTCGGTGGGCGGCGTGCCGCGAATCACCACATTCTTGTATGATTCCAACAGTCCGGCGAAGGGGTTGCCCACCATATACAATGTGGTGAGTCTTTCAGGGACTCTATCTGTGACCGAGTATAAAATGGGCGACAAATAGAAACCCAGCCTGATAAGAAACTGGATGATATTGCGCAAATCAGATAGATAAGTCCCCACGACAGCGACTATGAGACAGGCTCCGATGGTGCCTATCAACTGAATGAGCAAGAGCAGCGGCAGCCAGAGTATATTGGCTGTGAATGATGCCTCGAATATAAAGAGCATGGGTACCAGAATAATGAAGCCGAAGAGCCAATCAAAAAAGCCGATAACAATCCCGGATAGCGGTAGTATGGCCAGCGGAAAGCGCATGCTCTGTATCAATCCCACTTTTGAAGTGATAGAGGTAACCGAACGACTCAAGGAAGATGTGAACCACCTCCAGGACAGCAGAGCAATAAAAAGCAGTACGGGGAACTGTGGGCCGCCCCGCTCGAAGATATAATGTACCAGGATAATATATGTGATAAGTAGCAAGAGAGGGTCCAGAAAACTCCAGACAAAGCCGAGAATCTTGTTCTTGTTCTCAGCCTTCATCTGGAGCTTGACCATATAGTACAGCAGTTCTCGCCTATGCCAGACCTTTTTAACCTGTTCTATAATCGAAGTGATGGCTTAACCTCTGGTAAATCTCTAGTAGCTTTCTGGACTCTATCTCCCAGTTGCATATCTTAGCCGCTTTCAGAGCATTCCACCTCATTGTATCATATTACTGCTAAGTACTAGGTCGTGTCTGGTTTCACAACACCGGAGAATTGATTCACTCTCTGCTTCCATAGTGCCAGCCTCGACGTATCGGGGTGTGGGCAATCTGAAAGGACAACAAGGCAAGGATACGTCGTATTACCCCTTATCAGTAAGTCAAGGGTAAGTGTCCTTGCTCAGTGCCTTATTGGCACTTATTTATTTATCATTGTCTGGAACGGGATTCCCCAATTCGCCTATAGAGATACTATAATTTCGTCAGACGGTGATTTAGAAGATTGCTACCCAATGTTTAAATATATCAAGTGTTACTAATCTATCTCAACTAGATCGGTTATGGCAGCTATCGGCTACGGAGATTCGAAAGCCAGAGAATAGGATATGCTTGCATCTGGAGGTTAGCAAACACTTTCCTCCAGTATCATTGTAATAGCACCTTTGGGGCATATTGCAGTACAAATACCGCATCCTTTGCAATAGTTATAATCAATCTCAATCTGATTCTTATTGCTATTCTTTGTTATGGCTAGGTCAGGACAAAGCAGGCGGCAGAGATCACAGATACGGCACCTCTCCTTATCTATTATCGGTATATGTGTTCTTCCTTCCACTGGTGTAATCCTATCGCCTTTCCCTATTTAGCCCTAGCGTATTTGATTGGACTTCGTTCTGGCCATTCTAAATCCGATATTCATAGCTTTTAAATTCAGCTCTCTCTGCCTTTCTGGAATAATTTTCTCTATTGCAGATTTTAGCGCCTTCTTAGTAACAATGCCGGTCATTTCTACAGCTGCACTTAAAATAATTACATTAGCAGCTATTCCTCTATTGAGTTGCTCGATTGCAGTCGTGGTAGCAGGAATCCCTATATATTTCAAGCCTTTCATCTCCTTAGGAGTAAAACGCTCGTCATAAATGACAACTCCCTCACCAGGTTTGACCCGTCCAATGTATTCGTTATAGGCAGTCTGGTACATAGCAATCAACATATCGGCGGCAACCACGTAGGGAAAGATTATTGGCTTGTCAGATATCACCACTTCGGCTCGACAGGCTCCACCTCTAGCTGCTGCGCCATAGGAATTCGTGCTGCTAACCCATTTCCCATCATTGAAAGCCGCTTGACTCATCATGGTGCCAGCCAGGACAATACCCTGTCCCCCAAAACCACATAGCATAATTTGCTTAATCGGTGCCATTAGTGAACTCTCCAGTTATTATCTTACCCTTCAGTTCTTCTGGTGGTAAGTTCTTAGCCTTCTTCCTAGTGGTGCACTTGTCCATTAGGTACTTGATCATGTCTACAGGAGTATCAAGCTGGTTATGCCTGCCAAATTGTGTTGGACAGGGTGATAGAACTTCGATGAAGCAAAAACCATTAATTTGTAATGCCTTCTTGATGCTGGCTTTCAGGGTAAAGGGCTGAGTTACCGAATACCTTGCTGTATAGGTGGCACCAGCAGCAACAACAAGCTTGCACAGGTCAAATGGCTGATAAGGATTTCCTTGAGTTGTTGTTCGTGTAAAGGCACCTGCTAACGTGGTAGAACAGACTTGCCCTCCGGTCATCCCGTAAACCATGTTGCTGGCACAGATAACAGTCAGGTCCATATTTCTGCGTGCAGCATGAATGAGGTGGTTTCCACCAATATCAGCCAAATCACCATCTCCGCTGATAACCATTACTTTCAATTTCGGGTTAAACATCTTGGCTCCCGTCGCAGCGGGAATAGCCCTGCCATGCAGGGTATGCAGAGTATCGGCATTAAAGTGGGGGCTTGGTATCCAGCCAGCGCAACCTATACCGGAGACAAATAACATCTCATCCATGTTTAACTTAAGCTCATCGATTGCCCTAAAAATCAAACCCATCAAAATCCCGTGACCGCAACCGGGGCAGAAGGGAGTTGAAGTTAGCCCCGGTCGCAAATATTGTTCCATATCCCTGGGCATTATAAGTGCCTCCTCAGTTGTTCTATAATGGTATCAGGATATATAACTTCTCCATTGGTTTGAGTAAATGATACTACCTGGCAAGAAACATATTTCCGTACCTCTCCAGCTACCTGACCTTTGTTCATCTCAGGAACAAATAACACCTTAGCTCTTTCTCCGATATACCTTCCCAAGCCGTCGGGAAAGGGCCACAGAGTTTTGAGCCTGAGCATCCCGATTTTTCTCCCCTCATCCCGCAGCGCCTCAACAGCAAATAAGGAACTCCTTGCTGTAAAGCCATAACTGATAACAACCATTCTGGCGTCTTCTAAATAATAATCATCGTAGTCAATAATTTTTTCCCTGTTATTTATTATTTTCTCATTTAGCCTTGAAACCAACCTGTCATGAATTAGAGGGTCGTCTGTTTTTCTGAAGCCATAATTATCATGTGTCGAAGCAGTCACCAGCAGCTTCTCTCCCTCACCAAAAGTAGGCATGGGCGGCACGCCATCCCTTTCCTCAGTACCGAAGGGTGCTGCACCTGTTTTCTTCCTGCGGTTGAATATGTCAATGTCTTCCACTATATCTATTCTCTCTCGCAGGTGCCCTATTGCTTCTTCAGTAAGCAATAGAACTGGAACCCTGTATTTCTCGGCAAGATTAAAGGCATTAATCGTTTGTTCATATGCCTCCTGCACCGACCAGGGACAGATGGCTATGACTTGATAATCTCCGCTCGCACCACACTTGGCCTGCATTATGTCTCCGTCTCCCACACGTGTAGCCTGCCCCATGCCAGGACCTGCCCGTTGAACGTCCACAACCACGAGTGGTGTTTCTGTCATAGCAGCATATCCAATTCCCTCCTGCATCAAGGTGAAGCCAGGCCCCGATGTCGCGGTCATGGCTTTTGCACCCGCCCATGATGCCCCAATAACTGAGCAGATAGAGGCAATCTCATCCTCCATTTGTATGAATACACCCCCAATCTCATTAAACCTGACTGAAATCCTCTCCATGATTTCGGATGAGGGGGTGATAGGATAGCCTGCGTAATAACGACATCCCGCCCTAATGGCGCCCTCAGCGATTGCCTCGTTCCCAGAAAGATAATATTTTACCATGGGGATTCCTGCCAGTTTACAAACTTATGCAAATCTCCCATTATTAGATTTGTTATTTCTTTCATTTTACATTAATACTGTTCCGGAGCATATTCAGCAAATGCCGATGGCATCCTGGATTAACTTATTTCGGGATCCCCGAGTATTGTTATATTTCTTTTTCTTAATTCCTCTATGAATTTCTGGTAGATTTCTCCTTCTATAGCGTCCTCGCAAGCCACTATGCCCTTCTTCTTTATTTCTCCTTTTCCTATAAGCCTTGCACCTATTGCTGCAGGAAATCCAGTAACTCGCCCCATCGCCGAAATCCCATTTCTTATATCCGCCTCTTCCCACATATAGTAATCAATTCGCGTTTTTTTTCCGTTTTTTATTCCAGTCACCGTGTTCCACATAACGCATATGTCAGTATCACCCTCTAATGGTGTAAGTTTTGGATTCATAACAGATGATAAAAAATTGCGAGGTGCTATTTTCATGCCCTCGAACTCAACAGGCGTAAGGTCAAGCATTCCACATTCCTTCAGTGTATCGATCGCTTCATAATGACCTGGCCATCTGATGGTCTTCTCAGCAAATTCATTAAGCTGTGGTCTCGTATAAATAAAAGAAGGCATGCCGCAGGTAACACCACATTCAAACTCCTCGTCTTTGCCAAATTTAGTAAATCTGAAGCTTTCACGATCACTCAATGCAGGTACTTCCACAACCCTACCATTCTTAATCAATTCCACTTGAGTCATATAGTCATTCAAAACATGCTCGAATGCCCAAGTAATCATATAGTTTAGTGGGTATTTGCCCCGAACTTCTTTCGTGGGAATACCGCCTACTCTCGCTATTGCCGACTCTGCTTTATCCATTTTTCTAATACCGGCACCGATTGTGATGTTGCTTATACCGGGGGCAAAGCCTAAGCCATGAAGGACTAACATATCCTTAGCCATAGCTCTCTCGTGTAGCCATTCTCCGTATTCTTCTGGAGTCATTTGATTTGGAACCTCTAAACCGTCGGTCTCATAAGGAGCAGGTCTTCGGAAATAGAGAAGTATGTCAACGATATTTAACCCGACATCAATCGCTGCTTCGACAGCCTTATAACATGCTCTTGTATCATCTAGCGCAATTACACCGACATCGTAGTCTTTCATCAACCTCTTGGTATCCTCGGTATTAGTGACATCAAGGGCATGCGTTATGATCTTTCTACTAAGCACCCCTTTTTGCATCCTATCAAGGCTACTTTTACTTCTATCTACAATTCCTACAGCTTCGACCTCAGTATCTTTAACTAAATCACCAGCAATAATACTTCCAATTTTGCCCGAACCAATAACTAAAGCTTTCATATTACTTCTCCTCTTTTGTCATCGGAAATGTTTTCTGCCAGTTAACGTATATCCCGACTACGGCAATGCAACTTGGTCGTCTATGTTTTTCAGCGTCTTTAGTGATGGGAGTTTATTTTTTTAGTCATTTTCGGACAATTCACTGTCGCTAGGATGTTATACTTATCTGCAGTCTTTGTCAATACAGACTATAGTATCTGTCAAGACTCTTTAGAAATGTCCTCCACTTTAACTCATTAGAAATGTCCTCTGGTGACCTCACACCGGTAATGACTGGCTAATGCGTTGGGTCTGGAGGCTGAATCTTCTCCAGGGATG
>Ga0180433_10012117_pt1 | contig 10122 bp, 21 predicted proteins | sample SS_ome_8_FD_132980 | JGI IMG/M metagenome (GOLD analysis project Ga0180433, IMG submission 132980) | Hypersaline lake sediment archaeal communities from the Salton Sea, California, USA - SS_1_D_1 metaG | ecosystem: Environmental > Aquatic > Non-marine Saline and Alkaline > Hypersaline >...
GAATGTACGGATTCAGAATCAGGTGGTCCAAAAAAATGAATAACAGGTTTCCACCATCTGTTTAATGCGTCTTGAACCATTTCTCTTTGTTGGTCTGTTCCCGTAGCTAAGAAAACGGTATTATCATGACCCTGTTTTAAGTGAAAACTTTCTTCATAACAAATCCTTTCCAAAGCCCTTGAGTATGGACCGTAAGAACCTTTTGAGTTTGCCAATTGATTTACAATTGCTGCCGCATCAATTAACCAACCAATCACTGCAACATCTGCCCACGTTTTTGAGGGGTAGTTAAAGACATTAGAATATTTTGACTTTCCATTGATTAAATCATTAATCATTTCCTCTCTTGTTTTTCCAAGAGTTTCTGCTGCCATATATAAAAGTTGAGCGTGTCCAACTTCATCTTGTACTTTGGCAAGTAAAGCCAATTTTCTCCTGAAACCAGGTGCTCGGGTAATCCAAGTCCCTTCAGGTAATGACCCAATAATCTCTGAATGTGCATGTTGTTCAATCATCCTGATTAGTTGTTTACGATACAAATCAGGCATCCAATCTCTTGGTTCTATCTTATCTCCTGAGGCAATTCTTGATTCAAACTCTTTTAATCTAACCTCATCTTCATTTACTTTAAGTTCTTTTTCAACATTTAAATTACCGTACATATAATATAAGTATTTTACGTATTGTAATTTTCCGACATCATGGATTCAAACATCACATCTTCAAAAATATGGTTTTTAACTTTTTTTAGATATTTTTTTCTCTTCTTATCTGAAACGAAGGGAACGGACCAAAATTGATGTGTTTTTGTTCTAAACCAACCAAAAACAAAAGAATATACACCCATCACCAATCTCAGCTTAACAGAGTTTGCGTACAATGTTAATACTGGTAGTGCTGGTGCTCCATGAGTTAAGTAAGTTCTAACTCTTTTATTTTTTAATAACGGTATTGGGAATCCGTATGTTTTTGTTATTGATTTGAACTTATATGCGTAACCAGGTGTAAAGACAGTATCAAAAAACATTTCTAGTTTTGGTGTAGCTCTAAACCACCAAACAGGAGATATAAAATAAATCCTTTCAGACCAAGTAATTAATTTTTTATACCTGTTAATTAAGTTAGTACTATTATCATTAAAGTTGTCTTCGTATAAATCAATAACCCTAACTTCTTCAGTTTTATGTTTACTAAATTCTTCTTGTATAGTATTTAAAATCCCATTATAACAAAAACTATTTTTGTCGGGATGTCCTATTACGATTAAATTCTTCATATTCTTTTTTTGTTAACCATTGAGTATCACCATTGGGTGACATACATAAATATCCCTCTTTGGTTTCGTTAACTATTGTAAGTGTCCACTTATCCTCCATGATTTTATTATAAAATATTAAATATCTTTAATTGTGTCAATTATTTTCGTAGAAATATCATTAAAATATTCACGGTTTTTACCTTTCTTAGTTACCATAGCCGCAGTACCTATTCTTATACCTGAAGTTTCCCACACACCACGTGGGTCGTTAGGTATACTATTTTTGTTTACAACAATATTATATTTTGACTCTAAATCATCTGCAACTTCTGAACCTGACCTTTTATCTGTGTGGATAAGAATAATGTGAGAATCTGTACCATCTGTAGTTATTTTAATTCCATTTTCAGTAAAAACATCACACATATACTGTGACATTTCAACAACGTCCTTCACATACTGCTTGAAATCAGGTTGAGATGCTTCATAAAAAGACTGAACTTTACCTGCTACTTGGTTCATAAGAGGACCTCCCTGTGTTCCAGGAAATACTGCTGAGTTAATCTTTTTTGTGTATTTTTCATCATTCCACAAAATCATACCCCCTCTTGCTCCTCGTAATGTTTTATGTGTGGTTGAAGTAACAAAATCAGCATAGGGTAGAGGTGATTCATAAACACCACCAGCAATAAGACCACTATAGTGTGCCATATCCACTAAAAGTAAAGAACCTACTGAATCTGCGATTTCTCTAAATTTTTTGAAGTCAATTTGACGAGGATATGCTGAAGCACCAGCAATAATAAGTTTTGGTTTTAGTTCTTGAACTTGATTATAAATTTTATCATAATCTAACCAACCATTATCATCAACACCATAAAAATGATTATCAAACCATTTACCACTGATATTTGCGGGGGAACCGTGAGATAAGTGACCACCTGAAGATAAATCCATACCTAATATAGTATCTTGAGGATTTAAAAAGGCTTTAAATATTGCGAGATTTGCGTTGGCACCACAATGAGGTTGAATATTTGCAAAATTACATTTATAAAGAGATGTTACAATTTCAATACCGTAATTCTCTAATTCATCGTAATATTTACAACCATTATAATATCTTTTATTTGGATATCCTTCGGCATATTTGTTTGTAAACTCTGAACCACACAGGGACATTACCTCATCAGATGCAAAGTTTTCTGATGCAATAAAATTGTGTTCAGAATATTGTCTTGATTTTTCACGAACTAATAGTTCTTGAAGTTTATTATTCATCATTTTTCTTTTTTCCTAATGTATTTCAAAACATAGTAAAAAATAACCATTAGTATAGATGTGGTTATTACAATTTCAATTAGGGTTTGTATTTCATGATTTTTCATACTATCCACAAATCTTTTTTACTTCGTATTTACTATTATGTGTAGTATTAGATTGAAATAAGTCTTTTACTCTTTCTGCTTCTTTTAACGAATCAAACTCATAAGGGATACCCTCATCGTCATTAATTAGTACGGTTTTTAATTGTCCATCAATTTCTGTGTGTTTTAACACCACGTAGCAAGGTTCTATTGTATTCTCCATTTTTATAATTTATTATCAAAGTATTTTATCATCATATGTGCCGAACGATAATTGGTTGCCAGTGGAATTTCGTGAACATCACATAATCTCATTAACATTGATATGTCCACATCGTGAGGGTGTTTATCCAAAGGGTCTCTGAAAAATATCACACCATCAATTTCACCTCTTGTAACCATTGAACCTATTTCAGCATCTCCACCCATTGGTCCACTGGCAACTCTTTCTACCTTATCAACACCTGCGTTCGTTATTAATTTACCTGTTGTTCCTGTTGCGACAATTTCAACACCATCGTTCTGAAAAAACTTTAATCTTTTCATTACGAATGAAATCATGTCAGCCTTTTTCCCATCGTGAGCAATTAATGCCAATTTCATTTGTTACCTCCGTATGTTTGTTTGTTATAATTCATAGCTGCTTCATGACCGTTCTGGTACCCTTCTTGATAACTCTCGTCATTCTGCTCCTTCTCCATTTCTTTGGCGGTGTGTTCCACATCAAATGGGATGCTCCAATTTTCTCTCTCGCAATATTCCAATAAGTATTCTACTGCTGTCTGTTTCATTTGTTCTCGGTGTTAAAGGTTGCATCATATTCTTTTTTAATATCTTTAAGTGTAAACTTTTCGTGGCGAAACTGAAAGGCAAAATAATTGCAGTGGTCTCTTTCTTTCTCAAGCAAAGATTCAATCTTCTGCTCAATCATTTGTGGTGTGTCTAAATCCATTGGTAGGGTTGCTCTAACCCATTCCAACATTTCTTGCATTGGTGTTTTCATCTCTCTTTGGTGTTATTAAAGGTATAGTTGTATCGCTAGTTGAATTAGGGCACCTATCAACAAGGCAGTAAGAAATAAGTCTGATAGGTTGTAATCTCGCTTTTTCATCTCTCTTTGGTTTTATTCTTTTGTTCTCTGTATAAGGTGAAATCAAATCCATCAGTTAATACTGCAACTAACACTATGATTAAAACCATTAAGGATGGCCACAACCTAATTACTATTTCCATCTCTCTTTGGTATTAAATACTTTATCAAAATAATCTTCTACTGATTTATAGCCGAAACATACAAACCATTGTTCTGCAAAATCACACATCTGCTCCTTCTCTTTCTCTTGAAAGGTCATTACCTCTTTAGCTGCCATCATTAAGGCTTCTGCTTGTGATGTATGGTCTTTCCATTGTACAGCCAGCTCTTCCAATCTGTCTGCAATCTGTTTTGTTATTGGTGTTTTCATTTGTTACCTCCGTTAATCTCAACATTAAATGTACCATGTTTTTCCAAAAAAAACAAGTCCCCTATTGTTTTAACACCTTGTGCTGTGTTGTCCATTGGTTCAACAGGTGTATTTAGTGGTAACAACGTAGCTAATTTATTTGTGAAGTTAATACCAACTCTCCCATTTCCAATACCACTTCGTCTTGCCACGGGTATTACTTCATCTTCTATTTTTACTCCAAATGTTGTGCTCATTTTATTTTACTATTAAAAAGTTTAACTGCTTTCTCTATTTTATCTGGTCGTTCTGAAATTATTGAAAACACTATAAACATACCTTCCCAGTATGAACAACGATTTTCAATTACATCGTTATAAAGTTCCGTTGAAACATTCAACTCTGATGAGATAATCTCATCCATTGCTCCAAACATTGAAAAACCCACGTTTTCTCTCATGATATTAATTCGTCAAGGTCAATTCCATAGTTAGACAATATACGGAAGTATTCGTCTCTAATATCTTCGTATGCTTTAATAGTATCACTAGATGTGTCATCAGATACGTACTTCACTTTGGACCTTAGTTCATTTCCAATATCAAACAGAGCTATAACCAAGTCCAATGATTTCACGGCCCTCAAATGTGCTTGTTTGTCATCATAATCGTTCAAATCAAACTTTAATATTCCTTTCATAACAATACAAAGATACGAACTATTTATTTAATATACAAGTTATGAAGAAAGAAATGAAAGAAGTTGTTGGTGTTCCTAAAGGAATAACCAGTGCTGGAGAAAAAATTTACAATGCCTTAGTTTATGAACTGAAGTCTTTATTAGATACAGACATAACAGAATATGAATTTTTTGTTTCGTTACCTGAACCATATAAAATTGCAGATATGGAAATTAAAGAAGTCAACTTCGTGGTAAATTTATACCCCAATGAAGAGTTGAGAAAACCTGAAATGTTGGGTATGGGAACAGGTGGTAAACATATGTTAAAAATATCAAAAACACAAAAACCACAATTAGTTAGTTTAAGTGAAGATGGTGTTTGTAATATAAAAGTGGAAATCGCAGTTCCTGAAAACTGGACACTTGAAATGGTTGTTGAAATGTTTAAAAAACAAAGGTTATTCTTTATCGGCGTAATAACTCATGAGTTGAAACACGAATACGACAGTTTCAAAAATCCGAACTCATCTCTTGACTCTGTGGTTGATTATCAATCAGCAAAAGAAATGATAGGTGGTTTACCCCCTCTATCCAAATTTGCCTACTTCATATATTTTATACACCAAACAGAAAACTTGGTTCGTCCATCAGAACTTGCCGCAATGATAGAGGTAGGAAAAATAACAAAGAAAAATTTCTTAATGTTTTTAATGAACAACAAAACTTATGATACTTTGGATAGTATAAGTAAATTAACCCTTGATAAATTGAAACAAGCATTAAAGAAATATATAGGGGAAATAAAAGAAATTTTTGAAGCAAATAATTTTGATTACGAGGGTATGTCTGATGATGAAATCATTGATGAAATGTTACAAGTGTTTTTTGCTACAATGATGAAATACAAAATAGACATCTACTCCAATACCACAATGAAAGAAGTTGCCTTAATCACGTTAGGGTTTTCAGAAAATGATATGGATGATTTGGGAACCGAAGAGTTTCTAAATAAGTTAAGAAAATATCAAGACAATTATAAGAATTATTTTGAGTCTGAAATCAAAAGAATGAATAGAGATGCAGTGAAATTAAAAAGAAAACTTGCGAAACTTTATTCTATTGCAAAAGACGCATAAAAAAACCCCTCGTTTGATTGAGGGGTTTAGTATGAGTAATTTATTAATTACATACCTAATCTAAAGAAGGTTACGTTATATCCTGTGCGGATATCACCACGTAATGTAATTTGTGCGGGTGCTGATTGATGTCCCATTTGACGTTCCATTTCCTCTTTCATTCTGTCCATCATGAAGAAACATGCTTTGAATTCAGGTTCTCCTTTGAAAAACACATCTACTTGTGAATATCCACGAGGTGGACGACAAGGTGCAGTTGCTGGTGCTGTTGGTGAATTAACAGGACCTGGTGCTCCTACTTGTACGGGACCTGAAGGTGCTCCGATTGCTGGTCCCACTTGGTGACCTTCTGTTTTTACCATTTCAATGTTTTTAAGGGTTACTTTACGTCCGTTGAAACGTGCTGGGTTACTTGCGAATATTTCACCCGGAATTGCTAATTGTGCTACGCTTGAACCAATCATTCCGATGGTTACTAAAGCTGTTAATAAAAATTTTCTCATATTGTACACATTAAATACAAACACCGTGCCAAACTTATAAAATCTCTTTTTTATTGTCTTTATTATCGGACCCCATTATATAACCCACAATAAATGAGGTTAGACATAACATTATTAAACTTGTAATTAAAATCATTATCTTGTCCTCACCACTTTTTGTCTGCGACCATTATTATAAATGATTACATATAGTTTATTAGGTTCCATATAATCAACTTTCCTACCCAACATATCATAATATCCGATAATCTTAATATCCTGAGCTTTTACGATGTTTTTGGTGGACGTTGTTTTCATCGGTGTACATACATTAACCTTCGTAAACATCCAAGTATCAATTTGAGTACATTTATTGTAATAACTCGGAATAACCAAATATCTACCTGAGTCATTAAACCTATATTGCATCATCGGTGATTTACCATCCTCAGTATAATACTCTAATAAATCTTCTTCCCAACTATAATCAAAATAGATTAATGAATCACTGGCATTTTTCCATTCAGTGTCTGATAGGTTATTAACCCAATCATCACCTTTCCAAACCTGATAAAAGTATTCAGTACAAGTGTCCCAAAAGTTTTTCATCTGAAACTTATATACCTTACAATCATTTGGTGAGGACTCAACGGTGCAAGTTGCGTCTTTACCAAAGATGGTTATATCCACATCAATGGTGAAAATGGTATCACATTTTTCACATTCATTGAATACGTTGAGTCGGACTTCATATTTTCCTTTTTGATTAAAGGTTACACCAGTCCACCCCCCATTGTTATCCAAATTATATTCTTCATCATTTAAATAAGAATATGTGGTGAATGTATAATACCAACACGAATCCATATGCATGTTGGTTTGAAAGTAAAACGAATTATCCTGTTGATTGATTGTCTTAAAGGTAATTCCTGAAAAATCACACCCCGCTTTTGCAGATAGGGTGGTAAATAAAATAGTTAGTATAAATAATAGTTTTTTCATGTTCAATTTTTAGTCCCCTTTTGAAATTTCCACTTCTTTGATTTTACCTGTGTATGCATCTACAGAAAATGTACAATAATATAATATTTCCATGTCGTCTTTTCTATTAATGACTGAAATGGTGAATGTATACCCACCATTAGTTCTGGATGTGTATTCAGTATTACCCTTCTTGAAATATTTTTTGATTTTTGACTCAACATAATCTGCAGTCACATCATACTTCGTTACGAACTTATCTCTACGTTTTTCTATGGTGAAATCAATTGAGGGGTTTAAATAATCTTTAATTTTTCCGTCTAATATTTCACTTGCTGTTGATTCGGCATCATAATGTGTTGCCACTTTAACTTGACCTTGTAATGTCAGAGTGGTTAGTGTAAGGATTAATAATAATAATTTTCTCATTTTCTTGATAGTTTACAATTTTCTACATCTTTAACTTGACCGTCATACGTTTCTCTGTATGTGTGAACGGTTTTAACGGGTATTCCCATTATGTATTTCTTTATTTTTGTTACTAAACATATTAGACATCCCATTCTTGGATGATGTCGTGTCTCGTACTTTGTTTTTCGTTTGACCTTTATTAACTTCATTTTTAATATCTTTGTAAATTGGTTTTGCGGATAATCCGAGAATTGCGATTAGAGTTCCCCAAAATATACACATAAAACATTTTCCATCCCAATAATTCATATAATAATAATTTTTAAACCTTTTGTCAAAGGTAGGGATAAAAATCTGAAATAAAAAATATTAATTGAAATATTCTATAAATTGAACCATCCCTGGATAGGTTCCACTGGTACGAAATTCATATGGGTGATTAACTTCTATGTTTCCTATTGAAGTTATGTAAAACCATACCTGAAAATAATAACCATAATATAACGAATTTGGGTTGTTAGAATCTATCCCAATACTATCCAAACAATTATAGAATTGATTGGATTGTGTGGTCTCCTGTTCTCCCTGTAATGCCGAGTTGTTAAAATATTGAACAAACCAAGAAGTACATTCTTCATAGGTTACATCCTCTTCTTTTGCGTATTCTGAATTGTCGCAAAAGTCTCTAATTCTTTTTTCGTCAACATAGTATTGTTTAATACCATAAATAAAAGTCATTCGTTCAGGACTCATTAAAACGTTGATATAATAATTTTCACTATCTGATGATTTTTGAATGTCGTAGGTATAGTCATGAGCCGTTGGGGAACTTAATTCATATACATTTGTATTTGAAACAATTGGCTCAACTAAAGATTCTTCAAATGATGTTATACAAGATATTAAATTTTCACTTTCATATTTAAAATTATAATCTATCTCCTCACCATTGAAAATAATTTTACTTCCCACAAGTTTTGAATTTAAATATTCGTTTACATTTTTGTATACATTTTTTGGGAAATATTTTAAGGATTCTTTAAGATTAGTGTATATACCACTTTTTAATACATTTTTTGTTATAAAAGGTAAGTCATCAAGTAAAGTTATATTAACCACAAAAGTACCATTATCATCAAAACTATAATTAAAATTAAGACCGTATTCTTGATTGTATAGTGTGTTTAATGCTTTTATTACTCCCGACTCCATGATAAAAAATATATCAATAAATAGTCTATTAAACCAAAACTTCAGAGTTAAACCATTTTGGTATTTCTCTTTTTTTCCATTTTGAAAAAGATACTTTTTCTCCGTTATAGTAGTTGCGATATGATTGAACCGCCGATTTTACTTTGTATTCGTCAGGCATTGCCTTTGCTGGTTCTGTAAATCCCTTATCTTCTATATTTGGTTTATTAAATAAACACCACTCAATCACATCCTGTGATTTATGTCGTTTTTCATAACGATATGTATATTCCTTACATAATTCTAAACCCAACTCACATAACCACAGATAATTGGTGATACTCTCACGAGCCCAAATGGAGCAAGGGTGATTTTTATGTGATAATTTATATGGAACGGAATCAATGTTAGACTCTGTCATATGATGAACACCACAAAGAAGTTGTGCGGTTTCAAGTATCATTTTAACAACGTGCTTGTCATTGTGATAAACCGCACACTTCTTAACGTCCCAATCTAAAATAAAAATATTCATTGATACAAATATAACACTTATGTTAGATATTTCAAAACTTTTTCTTTAACACCGGATTGTTTTATACCTTCCCAATCACGAGGTGTCCAAACAAAGTTACTCAATCCCCATTCTCGGTCAAATGGTCCATGCCAACTATTTTCAACATGAATTCCCATATGTAAGTCATCAATGGCAACCCAATGTGTGATTGATGGATAGTTACCCAAATACCTCATAATCTCAAAATGACGTTCCTGTTCTTTATCCTCAGTTCTGGACCAATCAAAATCTCCGTGGTCAGGAACAAATCCTTCATCTTTCCAATTTGTAAAATGGAAAACCTCTGTAAAACCAATAGGTCTTTTGATAATTCCTTGAGATTGGTAATAGTCACCCAACTCTTCCAATGTCGCATATAATCTCCAATCGGAACTAACGACAATTTCCGCATCAGTTTCTTCCAAGATTTCATTGAGGACTTTTACTGCCTTTTGGTCAAAGTTGTCAAAACGATATTCCAAAGGTATTTCTTTACTTGACATTGAGAGTTTCTTACCTCCCCATTTTTCTTGTTTCTTTAGGCGAGAACCCCAATTATTTGTCAAACAAATAACACCATCATTATCAAGGAATATTACTTTCATAACACAAATATA
>Ga0180433_10012118_pt1 | contig 10121 bp, 9 predicted proteins | sample SS_ome_8_FD_132980 | JGI IMG/M metagenome (GOLD analysis project Ga0180433, IMG submission 132980) | Hypersaline lake sediment archaeal communities from the Salton Sea, California, USA - SS_1_D_1 metaG | ecosystem: Environmental > Aquatic > Non-marine Saline and Alkaline > Hypersaline > Sediment...
CCGGCTGTCCTGACCGGGGCAGATCTCTGACAGCCAGATGAACGATTTGAGCCTGGCCTCCCAAAGCTGATGCCACAGCATCTCCCAGGCCGCCTTCGGCATAATGATCCTCAACCACAACCACCTTTTGTCCTGCTCTCTTGACTGCACGGGAAATATTGTCCACATCCAGAGGTTTCACCGAATAGGCGTCAATCACCCGGATAAAAATACCTTCCGATTTCAGTGCCTCGTAGGCTTTCAATGCTTCATGCAGCGTCACCCCTGCAGAGATGACTGCGGCCGCATCTTTGCTGCTGCTCTTCACGACCTTAGAACCGCCAATCGGAAACTCCTCCCCTTTTTTATAGATGAGAGGTGTCCCGGGACGGGTTGTCCTCAAATAGGATATTCCTTTGTGTTTGGCCACGGCTTCGACACAGGCTTCGGCCGAAAAGGCATCGCTGGGATAGAGGACCGCACACCCAGGAATAGGCCTGAAGAGCGCAAGGTCTTCAAGGCCCATTTGCGAAGGGCCGTCAGCCCCTATGCTCACGCCCACATGCGAGCCCACGAACTTCATGTTGGCAAAGGAATAGCCAGCCATACGAATCTGGTCATGCGCCCGGCACAAAAAAGCGGCAAAGGTAGCCATGAAGGGCATAAATCCTTTTGCTTGGAGACCCAAACCAAGGCCGACCATGTTCTGTTCGGCAATGTAAACCTGGAAGGATCTCCTGGGAAATGTCCGGAAAAAATCTTCAGAGTACGTAGAATTCTGGACGTCTCCATCAATGGCCACAACGGCATCATTGATTTTCCCAAGATTCAGAAGGGCGTTGCCATAAGCCCGTCGTGTTGCTGTACTGGATTCATAGGCGTTCCGTTTAAACCGAAATCCTTTTTTCAACTGTGGACCTTTGACTTTTTTCGGCTTTTTCACATATTTTTTGGCATCTATCTCCGGCATTGGCCCGATCTCTTCGAGGGCTTTCTGGAGGTCCTCTCCTTTGAGAGGCTTCCCATGCCAGCCGTTTTTATCTTCGAGAAAAGAGACACCTTTCCCTTTTAAAGTTTTGGCTAGAATCACTGCGGGCTTATCCGACTGCCTGGCCTTGGATAGGGCTTTCAGAATTTCGGGAATCCGGTGTCCGTTGATCTTGAATACATCCCAGTTAAAAGCCTTAAACCGTCTTTCATAGGATTGGATATCATGCTCGAACATGGTCTCTTGGGACTGCCCGAGCCGATTGATATCCACAATTGCACACAAATTATCGCACTTTAGATGAGAGGCCAAATTCGCGGCTTCCCAGACGGCGCCCTCGGCGCATTCCCCATCCCCCATCAAAACATAGGCCCGGCGTCTGGATTTGCCGAGTTTCAGAGCAAGGGCAAGACCAACACCCACAGACAATCCCTGCCCGAGGGAGCCCGTGGCCGATTTGACCCATTTCATCCGCGGTGTAGGGTGTCCTTCAAGAGTGCTTGTGATTTTGCGCAGATTCATGAGGCTCTTCAATGGAAAAATCCCTGATTCAGCATAACAGGCCCAAAGAATAGGAGCCGCATGGCCTTTGGACAGGACAAACTCGTCACTGCCCCAATCATGCGGATCTTTGATGCTATAAGTCATCTCATCAAAAAACAAACAGGCCATCAGCTCAGCCGCAGAAAGACATGTGGTCGGATGACCGGATCCCGCTTTAGAGGTCGTCTTCAAAGAGTGTATGCGGAGCCTCGTTGCGATTTTTTCCAAGACGTCTTTTTTTTCCATGAAATTTAGGCCTCCTCTCTATAGAATACATCCCTATTTTCTGTTTTTTTGCGCGATTTTTTAAGCAACTGCTCTGATTAGATGAGTTTGGGTCTTGAAATAGAGGCTATTATAATACCTTCTTTTCCTGAAAAAAAGAGGATATGCAGTTTTTTTTTAAAAAAGTTAGCCTGCATACACTTAAAGTGATTTTTCAAACCAAAAACTGCGGGATTTGAGCTGGAATCCGAATGCTGTGTACAATCCACACGCAGGTTTGTTGTTCGAATCTACCGTCAATTCCACTTTACGGTATCCCCTTTTACGCAAAATGTGATAGCTCAAACGCAACAGCTTTTTCCCAAATCCCTTCCCCTGAAGCTTTCTTTGGATTCCAATCATGTGGATGCGGGCAATTTTTGAAGTGTCCGAACTCGACAAACTCTCATGAGCCCAACAATACCCCACCACACCGCCCTCTTCTTCGAGGAGAATGACATCTTCCAATTCCGTTTCCGTGAGCGCAAGATAATATTTGATCTCATCAACAGTGTTCGGGCAAAAGCCCCAGCTCCCGGTGAATATGTCATTTTGGAGAGTTTTGAGTCTGTATTCGTCACCTTTCGAAAAAGAGACTCCCTGAAAACGCCCCGATTTGATGTTTGGATCATCTCTTCTCATTAGGTCAGCTTCAAGATCGAGATAGGTGCGCACGCGGGAATATCCCTCTGATAAGAAAAACTCATGCCCCGTATAATCATTCTCGCGCAGACAGATATAAATTCGTTCTCCACCCAACTCACAGCATCTTACCATGCCCCTCTCCATCAACGCCCGCGAAAAATGCACGTAGGAAAATCCGGGCTGCACAAGACAATTGAAGATAATTCTGTGTATGCGGGGTTCAGTCACGATATCGAGCAAAGCATTGATTTTTTGATCCTTCTCTATGAAAAAAAGGTTTTTGACAGGATCATAAAGCGGTCTTGCAAGCTTTGTCCTTAAAAACCGGACCTCCCTCTCACTGAGACCGGATACGCCTCTTCTCAAGCTTTCATAAAACTCAACAAGTTGAGGGAATTTATCGTCTGTAAAGTTCGTGACCTTCAAAGTCATGATCCACATTTTATCAAAACAGGAGGGGTCGCGTCTTAACATTTAACACTTTGACTTCATTAAACCGGGGACACAATACTTAATTCGTTCCTTAGATGTAATGGTCAACAAAAAAATACGTATGATTCTCCCAATTTGATTGAGTATGATGTCCCCCGATTAGAAATGTTGAGACTCGACCCCTATCTGGGTTAAAATTCCTGAATGGAAAGTTTTTCTGAGGAGCGACAATGAAAGACAATAAAGCAGATATTTTAGTCATTACACCGCATCCTGATGATGCTGAATTCGGCTCTTCAGGTACGGTGGCTAAGCTTACAAGCCAGGGAAAAAAGGTTGTCTACGTTGTCGTGACAAACGGAGAGAAAGGAACTGACGACGGCAACGTCAGGCCAGAGGACCTGGTCAAGATTAGAGAAAGGGAACAACTTGCCGCCGCAGATTTGCTTGGAGTGAGAGAGGTCGTCTTCCTCGGATATCCTGACCAGGAAATCGACGACACTCCCGAGCTTCGGAAAGACATAGTCAGGCAAATACGAATCTTCATGCCGGAAATCATCATTTCATCCGATCCCTACCGCCGCTACTTCTGGCACCGTGATCACAGAATCGTGGGCCAGGTTGTTCTAGATGCTGTTTTTCCCTATGCCCGCGATCTATGGTCATATCCAGACCTGCTCGAGGAGGGCCTCAAGCCGCATAAAGTGAAAGAGGTCTGGCTTTGGGCTCCTGATGAAAAAGACATAAATTTTCGCTCTGATATCACAGATACGTTCGATTTGAAAGTGAAGGCGCTCAGATGCCACGAAAGTCAGATTAAGAATTCCATCATACCCGAGCTTGAGAAATGGCTCTGCACCCGAGCCCAAGATTCAGCGCAAGGAGAGGCCTTTAAGCTGGCTGAGGCCTTTCACCGGGTCGATATATGGTGGTAGGTTCCTTTCTGTTCTTGAGAAATTCTTTAAAAGCACAAAAGGTTTCTTCGCCCGTCTTTTCCCAGGAAAATTTCTCAACAATATCCCGTCGAATTCTCTCAACTGACCAGAGTTGGTGTTTGTGTCGATAAAAGTACTCAACGGTTGCAGCGATAGATTCAGGCCTGTTGGGCTGGAAACAGAACCCATTCATCCCTTCCTTGACGATCGTTTTCATCTTTCCGATCTGCGAAACCAGCACAGGGGTTCCGCATGCCAGAGCTTCCAGCACCACAAGACCGAAGGATTCATACAGAGATGGTACAATCAACGCATCGGCAACCGAGTAGAATTTTTTCAATTGATCCTGCTTTTTCGATCCTACAAAAATGATGTTTTTCTTGAGATTCTTAGATTTGATGGACTGTTTTATACGAATGATTTCCCTGTTTTTTTCAAAATCTCTGTTTTTCTCTCCGCCGCCAATCACGATCAATTTCAATGCTTGTCCAAAATCAGCATTTCTACCCTTAAGGATTGCAGCGGCTTCGATAACTGACATGAGGCCCTTCACCGGCTCTATACGCCCCACGTAGAGAAGAATGCGATCGCCTTCGCCGCACCCCAGCTCGGACAGGACATTTGTATCACGTACGGGATAGAACAGATTTTTATTGATCCCTGGATATATAACCCTGACCTTTCGAGGAGAGGTGCCCGTTTCACAAATCAGGCTTTCTTTCTCTTCGGCTGAAGTGGAAATGATCATTCCTGCATTCAAGGCCAATCTTCGTTCTGTCTCAACGCGTTTTCCGTGTTCACAGCTTCCAAGGGCCCTATGTTTTAGAAAAGCCAGCGTGTGATATGTATGCACAAGGGGGAGGCGAAAGCGGTACTTGAGCCATTCCCCGGCTACTCCTGATAGCCAGTAATGGGAGTAAACCAAATCATAGTTTTCTTGCTCCCTGAGCATGAACTGTTCCAAATTCAAGGCAAACTCCGGCAGGTGGTCATACAGACGTTTTCGGTCATAGAGATGCTCTGGACCTCCCTTCAGATGAATGACTCTCAAATTTGATCCCAAATTTCTGATACCTCGAATTCTGGGCTTTTGAACTCTCGTGAAGACATCAACAGACACATCCGGATCATTTGCCAGTGCGACACTCAGCTCTTTTAAGTAAACATTCATGCCGCCCACACCGTCTCCACCTATCAGCGAGAAGGGACAACAATGAAAGCTGAGCATACAAATTTTCATGAATGCGATTCTCCGGGCGTTAAAATCAAGCTATATATTTTACACTCTTTCGCCCCAAAATCATATTTGTATTTTTCTCTTCCTCTTAGAAAATCGGCCCGGGTTTTCCTGGCTGAAATGGCCTCATTGATGGATGCGTTGAACAAATAAAACCCGGGACTGTAAGACGCAAAATCAGCGTGAAAGGCCACATTGTAGAACAAAATCTCTTGCTGGTAAGTGAAATTGAGAAGTGCAGCTATGAGGCTCTCTTTCGCAAACAGGCAATTCAATTCAACCCATCCCCGGCGTCCAAACTGATAGACGGTTTCTCTGAAAAAATCGGCCATTCCCTCTTTCCGCCAGAAATTTGTTTTGGCTGAATTGCTTTCCCTGTGAAGATCAATAAAGGAATCCACTACGGCCATAAGCTCATCGGGTTTTGTGATTTTTTCAGCGCGGAAATCTTTGAGCGCGGCCATCTTTCGAAGCTTCCGGCGCAGCTCGTGCCGGTTCTTCCTTGTCAATCCGGAAACAAAGGCATCATAGCTAGAGGGAAGGTCAAGCACAGGAACGACTTCAGATTCGACTTGAGAGCAATTGAGTCCGTATTGAGCGGCCAACCTCGGTAGGAAGAGCAGAGTCGGAGAGTTTTGCTCGATGTTGATGAATTCAAAACGGGTGAAATCAGAAGAATGCTCCCGGAAATGATGGAGAAGCCTCCTGAAAAAATCTTCCCTGTGTTCGGGATGAGTGATAAAATCACAGTAATCTGTCACCTCGTGGCTGGCCATGAAGAACATTCTCTCTTCCATAATCCTTAGAGGAGCCATTCCCAGAATTCGGTCATATTGATCTCGAAAGATCAAAACATGCATCTCACTGTCACCGGAAAGGCACTGCCACCAAGCTGATAACCATTCATGAGTGAGAAATACGGTATTGAGATCAGAGGAGAATAGGAATTCGTTCCAATCCTCTCCCCTACGCTCAAAATGCCCCAACGTCTCAATGCGTTCCAATTTCATGCTCATCCTATTCTACCCGCAACGACATTTGATCACAATCCAAAAAGGTGCCTGGCACCATTTTTTTATATGGGGAAAAAAGGTGCCTGGCACCTTTTTGGATGCCCCTCAAGTGAGGGATATGGTAGAATAGAATTCCCTTAGAAACACTATAAAACTTAAATCTATATACGGAGAAGACACCTGATGAGCGTGATGAAGACATTGTCCCGAGCGACTCTTCTTGAGCAAAAATTCAGCGAATGCTACGACCTTATGAGTCAAAAGGCCTCTGAGCCATCGCTCGCTGCAGACCTGCAAAAGCTATCTCGAGAAGAAATATATCATGCCAACCTCATCAAATCCGGCGAGAAAATCCTGAATGTATCGTCTGATCTCGTCAAAGAAATGAAGACTTCCCATTTGGAGATCGATACCGGCATCTCAAAGCTTAACAATCTCCTCGAATCTCTCAAAAACAACACCATTGAGCTCAAGGAAGCCATAAAGGCAATTTATGATTTAGAGATGGTTTTCGAGAAAGTCCACATGGATAAAGTTGTCGAATTCGAGGAGCCTTCCCTCAAACAGCTTTTTCGTGCTCTGGCCGACGGAGATAAAATTCACAGGGAGCGCCTGGAACTCATCATGAACACCTTTCGGTCCTGATCTTTATAAAAACTCACTTTGGGTGCTGAGTCCGACTAAAAGAGTGAACCCTCCTTTGCTGGCTGCGAGCGGTGCCATTTCTTCAAATCTCGGACTCATCCTCCCAGCCAGCACATATCCACAGAAACCGAAAAGTGCTTGACAAATATTTGATAAATTGCATAAAGTTTATATATATGATAGAATTTTTTATCTCGGCCGGAGTGAATGATGCATGCCCATGTTAAGCTGAGAAGGAGTGAGAGATGATTAAGCTTTCAACCAAGGGAAGATACGGCACCCGATTGATGTTGAATCTGGGAAAACGATCACTTGACGGGGAGGCCCCAGTTGTCCTGAAAGATGTATCCAATGAAGAGGAAATTTCCATCCGCTATTTGGAACAGATCATCATACCACTCAAGATGAACAAGCTGGTGAAGAGTGTGCGCGGAGCCGGCGGCGGACATACCCTGGCCAAACCTCCCTCACAAATTAAATTGATTGAGATTATCGAAGCTCTGGAAGGCCCTATCTCCCTGGTTGACTGTGTCGATGATAAAGATTCCTGCGGACGGATACCCCTCTGCGCAACCTATGAAGTCTGGAAAAAAGCCAGCCTACTACTCAGAAATTATTTTGAAAAAACCACACTGCAGGACCTCATCACTATATGGTATAAAAAAAACGCTAAAACCTGATTCGACTTCCGAATTTGCGACTCGGTCAACCCTCCTAATAACTTGAATCCTTTTCTATTCCAAATCTCCTAGATAGATGATATACTAAATTTAGGGATTATCACTGCAATCCACGGTACAACCTTGTACATAATGGCGACAGCATTTGATTTCTGAGTATCATGGCAGATCGAGTAAAAAAACGATTGTTGAGTATTCTGGACGAGCTTCCGGATCTCAAAACAATCCTCGTCTCCAAAGACTCTTTTGAAAACAAGCGCATAAAAATCAGAAGGCTTCTGGCCAAAAAACTCATTGAAACCTTTGATGACGATCCCCATCTCCCCTCCCTCAAATGGGTGGTTTCCAGAGACGCCACGATCGTGTTCCGGAATATCATATCCCGGCGGAGTGCGGTCCTCGCCAAATTCAGCTTTCTCAAATATTTGGATGATTTGATACACAACAACACGGAAAATCAACTTCCTAAACCGACCCCAGATTTTTTTGCCGAACTCGAACATCTTATCCGTGGCATTTCAGGAAAAGCGGATATCTATCCCAAAAGGGCTCCTGATTTTTCCAAACACCACGGCATCAAAGCAGCCAGGCTGAGATCCTCCGATCTTTCACAGATGTCCAGAACTGCCGAGAAATACACCCATCGATACCCCAGCGGATTGGATGATGATGCCAAACGCCGGCGCTACAACAACAAACTTAGAATTCTGCGCCACTTTGATGCCACGGATTTCGAATGGAGCTCGTGGCGCTGGCAAGCCCGCCACATCATCAAGGACATCAAGACTCTATCCAAACTGATCAAACTCACCGATGAAGAACGCAACGCTGTAAAACTGGCAGAAAAATATAAAATTCCTTTTGGTATTACACCTTACTATTTGTCTCTCATGGACTATGAACCGGGCCAAGGCAGAGATACAGCCATCCGCGCCCAGGTGATCCCCCCTCTGAACTACATCAAAAAATTACGCGAGTTCAAAGACCATGATGAAAGCTCCATGGATTTCATGCTGGAAAGGGACACCTCCCCCATCGAAGGAATCACACGACGCTATCCTCAAATTGCCATATTGAAGCCGATAATGACGTGTCCTCAGATCTGTGTTTACTGTCAGAGAAACTGGGAAATCGAAGACGTCTACTCCCGCTCAGCCGTCCTCTCTAAACCCAAGCTTGAGCAAGCTTTGAAATGGTTGGCCAAAACCCCAGAAGTCAACGAGGTCTTGATCACAGGAGGCGATCCGTTTATTCTCTCCAACGAAAAAATTGAAAACCTTCTTTTCAGGCTTTCCCGGATGGAACACATCAAGAGGATCCGCTTGGGTACCCGCACGCCCGTGACTTTGCCGCAGAGAATTACCGATACCCTGGTCAAAGACATCAATCATTTTCACATTCCCGGAAAAAGGGAGCTCCTTATCGTAACGCATTACGAGCATCCCTACGAGATCACCCAACAATCCATGGATGCCGTCCAGAAGTTTCGCCGCTACGGGATTGATGTCTACAATCAGTTGGTCTTCACTTTCTACAACTCACGCAAATTCGAAGCTGCGGCACTGAGAGACAAACTGCGATTGATCGGCGTCAACCCTTATTACACTTTCAACACCAAGGGCAAGGAAGAAACCGATGACTACCGCGTTCCCATCCCGAGGCTGCTCCAGGAACAAAAAGAAGAGGCTCGCTTAATGCCTGGAACGGTCCGTACAGACGAGATCGTCTTCAATGTCCCTCGACTGGGAAAAAATTATCTACGCGCTGTCCAGCATCACGATGTAATCTCCGTCCTCCCAGATGGACGTCGGGTTTATGAATTCCATCCGTGGGAAAAGAAGCTGGCCCTGGCTGACACTTATGTCTACACAGATGTTTCCATCTACAAATACCTTCAAAGACTTAAAGCCATCGGCGAAAATATAGCCGATTACAAAACGATCTGGTATTATTACTAGGCGCTGAACTCACGTCATCGCAGGGAGGACTTTTTTAACTCGCACTCCGCTTCAAACAGGAAAACGATCATCCTATTCATAAAGAAAGGACGTAGAATGAAAAACTATGCAAAATTTGCCCTTGTGTTGAGCCTTGCCTTTATCCTTATCGGAAGCTTATGCTATGCCAAAAGCAAAAACACCGAAACGAACAAACGACTCGTCGTTCCAGCTTGGATCAATGACGAGGATTTGCACGCAGAAAGCATCGAGGTCCAGCTGCCCAACTCCGAAGACACTCTGGCCTTAAAAGCAAAAATCCCTGCAAACTGGGTTCTGAATCCTGATTTTGGAGGCATCGTCTACCAACCCGAAAACTATGCGGATTACTTTTACCCGCCAATTCTCTCATACGGAACGAACTGCGCAGGATCCTGCGCTCCCAAAGACATTCCCAAGAACATTGAAAACCTGATCAAAGGTATAAAAGACACTCTTGCCAGGCCCAACATCAACACGGGGGATCCCAAACTGGATGCCATACGGGCAAACGTGGAAATTCTGGTGGAAGAACAATTTGCTGAAGATGGATGGATTCTCGCTGCGGCTGTCACATATCCTGAGGAACTTTCCTCTGCCCTTTATACGCCAAAATTTGTCGTCCACGCCTTCCGTCATCACAAAGGCGACGGTTTCTTTGTCCAAACAACAGCACGCGCCCAACTCACGCAAAAAGATGAGTTTTTGAACATATTTCTTGAAGCCTGTAAACAGACAGATTACTCGTCCTCTACCAGTCAGCATCCACAATAACGATTTTCCA
>Ga0180433_10012120_pt1 | contig 10121 bp, 7 predicted proteins | sample SS_ome_8_FD_132980 | JGI IMG/M metagenome (GOLD analysis project Ga0180433, IMG submission 132980) | Hypersaline lake sediment archaeal communities from the Salton Sea, California, USA - SS_1_D_1 metaG | ecosystem: Environmental > Aquatic > Non-marine Saline and Alkaline > Hypersaline > Sediment...
CCTTATGCGAGGGAAATATAAGCAGGCGATACAAGTCTCTAGGAAGCAGAAAATATGTTCGATGTTTGAACATACATTGTAGCGTCCCTATGGCGGTCCTTTTTCTTTGTTTTATCTGGTCAACCGAGGTCGTGGCACCTGGTTCATTAACCACGGCCTCAGGTTCATATTGGATTCGATAGTCGGCGAGCCTAACCTGTATCGCCATCTCCAAGTCCTCACTGAGTACTATGGTATCTGCCTCTATTATATTGCCTCTCCATGCATTTATTGACCCATTGAAAAAACATGCTGATTGTAAAGCCGACTCTCCTTGGAGCATAATATATTCTAAATCCCAGTAGAAAGATTCAGAAGAGGCGAGCTTGTTTTCAGGATTGGAAACAACATATCTACCTCCAACAGCTCCGATATTAGGGTCTTCGAAGTATGGCGTCATCTCTTTGAGCACATTGCTGCTAAAGAGGGAATTGGCATCTGTTACCAGCATAATGTCGCCTTGAGCATGTTGCTTCCCCAGGTTTATTGCCGATGCCTTCCCCTTTCTTTCCATAGTTTTTACGAGCTTCAGGTGCGGTTTAGAATTTATATCGCGCTTTTTTACCAATTTCTCGACAATCTGACAGGTATTATCAGCAGATCCGTCATCAACGACGATAATTTCGTATTTGTGCCTGGGGTAATCCAGCTGGAGCAAATTGTCAATCCTTTTATCAATGACTTTTTCCTCGTTAAGCGCCGGGATGATAATTGATACATATGGCTCGTAAAAAGAGTCTTTCTTCCTTGGACTTCCCCGAAGCGCTATAAAGCCCATGAGTGAGGGATATCCCACAAACTGCCAAATAATCAGAAATGAAAAAACACAAAGCAAAATAATGATTACAACCATCGGTGCCTCAGCGATATCGCAGGATCCCGGCCTCCCGTTCCCTATCGTTTTGAGTGGATTCTATTAAATTCCCCTTCGTTTCTGCTGTGTTCACGTTTTACTATGCCACCTTGCTATTATCTTTATCGCCAGTTCTAGTTGCTCTTGGGTACTAGTCAATAGTCTAGATTTCGGAGTTAGATTAGTCAAGGAGCACCCTATTCTTATCTGAAGTTGAGTTTACGTAACTTGGTGGGCATAATTACAGTGAGACAAATAATTGGTACCCAGCTCTGTTGCTGTCTCTTGCGCTCCAGGGCTTTTTCAACTTATCTCAGCCACCTTTACTCTTCAATGTTAATGTAATATCGGCGTACCTATTACTTGTTATGTACAGGATAGATTGGGCAAAAACTGCCCATAATTGTTTGGCTGATTTATGCTCTGGTTATTTTCGCCTGCTTAAGGCGTTTAGGATTATGCCGGTGAAGATGCTCGATATACCGGCGATAATGAGCAGGGTGGTCATTATTGTGCTGCCTATGGCCAGGTCGCCTTTTGTGGCAGCTATGTTGAGTACCCTGATGCCGGTGATGAGACCAGCCAGCAGCAAGACACCACCTGCCAGTCCGAAGAAGAATAAGGGTCTCCTCTGTGAAATCATGGCTATTACCCGACTGAGGACCTCTATACCATGTCTGATCGGGTTGAGGGTTGAGCCATCCATGGTATATATATTTGAGATTGGCACCTCGGTTATCTTGAGGTTTTTATCGGCGGCGCGGGTTATCATCTCTGATTCTATGGCGAATCCCTTCTCCGTCAATTCAAGTTCGTTTATTGCTTTCGATGAAAGTGCTCGAAAGCCGGATTCAGAATCGGAGATATTGGTTTTTGAAGCAAGCTGGGTTGAGCTCAAAAGGACTTTTTGCCCGATGCGGCGGTAACGAGGAGTTTTATCTTTCTGGGCCTCTCTGGAGCCGATGACGAGATCGAAAGTCTCCGAGATGGGTTTGATGAGAGCGGGAATCTCGTTGGGATCATGCTGAGAATCAGCATCCAGGAGAACGAGGGTGTCTGGATTTTTCTTCCTCGCCTCTGTCAGTATGCTCTGGATGGCTGCGCCTTTGCCTCTGTTTGCGGGGTGGCGAATCACAGTGGCGCCGGCAAGCTCGGCAACTCTAGCAGTGTTATCCGTACTGCCATCGTCAACGACAATGACCTCGTCCACATATTGCTTTGCTTGGAGTACTATGCTTCCGATATATCTTGCTTCATTATAGGCGGGTATGCCGGCCAAGACCTTCACTTCAGTTTGTGGAGTTTCCAACTCTATAAACTCTCTTATTTTACTTCACAGTTACCGATTTTGACAGATTGCGAGGCTTGTCAGGGTCGCATCCCCGGTTGATTGCTAGATAATAAGCCCAAAGCTGAAGAGGAACCGCGGTGACCATGGGATAGAGTAACTCATCAACCTCGGGAATCCTAATCCATGAATCATAGATATCGCTTTCCCTATCAGAGACAGCCATAATATAGGCGCCACGTGATTTAGCCTCCATGGCATTACTCAGCGTTTCGGAAAAGGTATAGTCGGCAGGGCAAATCACCACCACTGGCGTGCCAGGCTCAATGAGGGATAAGGTGCCATGCTTGAGTTCTCCAGCCGGCATACCTTCAGCATGGATATATGAAATCTCCTTTAGCTTCAAGGCGCCTTCAGCGGCGATGGCAAAGTTGATTCCCCTGGCTATATAGTAGAAGTCGTTCTTATCTTTCAGTTTTCGGCTGAGCTTGATGAGTTCGTTTTTGTTCCAGTCCAGAGCTGCGATTATCTTGCTATTAAGATCGGTAAGCCTGGTTACTGCTTCACCAAAAGAGTCAATCATGGAGAAAGATAGTAGATAAAATATGGCTAGTTGGGACAGGAAGGTTTTGGTAGCAGCTACCCCTATCTCAGGACCGCAGTTGAGGTAGATTGTCTCATGACTCAGGTCAGCCAGTATAGAGTTAGGTCGGTTGACAATGGAGATAACTTGAGCCCCAGCATTTTTTGCAGCCTTTACCCCTTCGACTACATCGGCGGTCTCACCACTCTGTGAAACAGCAATAACTACCGTGTTTTTATCCACGGAGTCGGCGAAATAGCCAAACTCAGAAGCCATGATTACATCGCAGAATTTCTTGCCCACCTTGGAAAAGAGGTATCTGCCGATCAGAGCAGCATAGCGAGAGGTACCACAGGCAGTTACAATCACCTGCCTAGCCCTTAGGATATCCAGTGCTATCCTGGTGAATTTCTCCTTATCTTGCTGGACTGTGTGATTGAGCACCTGGGTTTGCTCCATAATCTCCTTGAGCATGAAATACTGGTAACCCCCCTTATGACTCTCGGTCCAACTATGGTCGAGGGTACTAGGCCGCTTAATCAGCTTGTTCCCCTGAGCATCGAAGAATTCGATTCTTCCTTGTGCCAGCATTACCACCTCATTATCCTCCAAACTCATCACCTGATTGGTATATTGAGAGAAGGCTAGAGCGTCACTACTAAGGTAGTAGTCAGGGCCGTCAACGCCCACAACCAGGGGATTGTTCCTTCTTGTGCCTACGATCTTATCCGCGTCATCAAGGGATACGACCAGAAAGGCATAGGAGCCTTCTAGCTTTGAAGCTATATTTAACACAGCTTGTTCCAGGGAACATCCATTTTTAAGTTCATCCTCCAGAAGGTGAGGAATGACTTCGGTATCAGTTTCTGAGCTAAACTGGTGTCCCCTCTTGGTGAGTTCTTGGCGGAGTTGTTGGTTGTTCTCAATGATGCCATTGTGAACTACAGCTATCCTGCCGCCGCAGTCTGAATGGGGGTGGGCATTGAATTGGGTGACAGCACCATGTGTTGCCCAACGAGTATGCCCCACGGCGATATTACCGGGAAGGTTTGCCAGATTGTGTTTCTGGATGACTTCTTCAACTGTGCCGGCATCCTTCCGTATCAGCAGTTTTTTATCACATATAGAAGCTATGCCTGCTGAGTCATAACCTCGATATTCCAGACGCTTCAAAGCCTCTAGAACAACGGGAACTGCTGACTTCTTGCCACAATAACCAATAATGCCACACATTTTAAGTCACCTTTATCTCACATCTCATCAGTTACTTTTTTGCTTACTATCTTCAAATCTCTCAATCTTCACTCTGGCAACTTTATACGCTCAATAAACTTCATAAACGTTTTAGCAACTTCTGCCTTTTAACTTCGTTGACTCTTGTTTCATTATCCACTACTTGGTATCTGGACTCAAGCATAATCGTCTTATCCGCTCCAAGGTCCTGACATAAACATACATGGGGGCCCACGGAAGAATCGGGGCCCATTCGAACTCCTGGCATAAGACCTGCGTTTATTCCAATACGACAACCTCGACCTATAATTGCCCCTAGTTTATCATAGCTAGTATCTACGAGATTATCACCGACCCTTATATGGATATTTCTTTCGTCGAGGCGGAAGTTAGCCAGCACAGCACCGGCGCCCAAGGAGCAATTGTCATCTATAATAGAATCACCGATATAATTGGAATGGAACCAGCAATGATTGCCGATGTAGGAGTGCTTTACCTCAGTGGAGTAGCCAACAACGGAGCTAGAACCAATGTGGCTATAGTCTCGCACCAAAACATTATTGCCGATGATGGAATTTGGTCCTACATACACAGGGCCTCGAATCACGGCATTTTCCAATACCTTGACATTATCGCCCAGGATAACTTTTCCTTCGATAGTCGCTTTCTCCGAGATGCGGACTGAAGGAGCTAAATAAGGTTTAGCATTATTCAGATAGTATTCCATTACTTTGAAGATATGCCAGGGATATTTTATCGGCGCCCAAAAATCATCGTAGGGAACCACCTTAATCTTGTGTCCTGCCTTCACCATGTTATCCAGTGCGCATTCATAGACATCATCCTTGGTTGTCTGCACGGTTTTAATATAGTCTAAAAGCTCCTCAGGGTTGTTGTGGTAGTGAATCAGGATATTTACCAGGTTGCTGGGTTCTTCGCCGGGTTTGGGTTTTTCCACGATGTGTAACAATTCATTTCGAGAATTTATCTGGAGATAGCCTCCCGGGAAATATTTCTGGACTTGATAGCCCAAAATACAAGATGTGGCAGCGGTTCTTGCAGCTTCGGCAATGATTTTGGTGTATGCTGAGCCTGAAAAAATATCATTGGGATTTATTATTAAAAGTTGCCCGTGCAGGAAGGATTCAGCGCTTTTCAGGGCGTCAGCGATGCCGGATGACTCTTTTTGTATAGCAAGGTCAATTTCTATTCCGGGAATCTTTTGGGCTATTTTCTCTATTTTTGCCATGTTTTCCGGATTTCCAATAATTACAAAACGACTCAAACCTGCCTCGCAGGCTATCCTGATTTGATGCTCGAACAATGATTGACCAAGAAAATCAAGGAGGAACTTATCTTCAGTTATGGGAAACATCCTCTTGCCGTGGCCACCACAGAGAAATACGCCTTTCATTTGCTACCTTTCACCAGACTTTGAACAAGCTCTTTGCCTTGGCTCATAAGCTCATTGGTCTCTGTTTGTGACGTTGACTCAGAGATTACCCTGATGACAGATTCAGTGCCACTGGCTCTGATGAGCATCCAGGAGTCAGAAAATTCCAGCCTCAAGCCGTCAAGAGTCCCAATTTTAGTCGTGGCTCTATCGGGGATAAAATAGTGAGCCTTCTCATTTATTCGAGCCATGACTGACTCCTTGAGTTCATTAGGACAATAAATTCGGGCTTTGTCAAAGTATAGTCTGGGGATACTCTGGAAGAATTTCCTGATTTCGCCAGCGTCAGTTAGCTGGCTTAATAGGGTTAGAGAGGCGAATATACTATCAGGGTAATAACCAGCCTCAGGGATAACGTAGACTCCTACCTCCTCTGCTCCTAAAGCAGCATCGAGTTCCCGCGCTAAGTAAGCCACAGCAACATCACCGACTCTGCCTCTGACCACTTCTGCTCCAAGGTCTTTCACAGCCAAGTCAAGAAGAGTTCCGGCCTCTACTGTGGTGGCAATCTTTTTCTTTCCTGTTTTCTTGACAACCAGCCTCGATATGAAAGCAATTGGCTCGTTGAAGCCAAGGAAGCCTTCCTTATCGCAGAAAACAACCCGGTCGGCATCGCCATCAAAGCAAATAGCTAAGTCAGCATTGTGTTGCTTCAGGAACTCAACTGTGCCCTGGAGAGTGTCTTCCTTAGGTTCAGGATTTCTTCTCGAGAAAAAGCCATCGGGCTCGTCATTTACAGGTATCACATCAAGGCCCATCTGGACGAAGATGTCGCTGGCAAACCTAGAGGCAGCGCCATTACCTGGGTCGACAACTATTTTCAGATGGTGATTAAATTCTGGCTGAAAAAACTTATCTTTAATAAAAGAAAGGTATTTTTGTTTCCCATCCCCTGCCTGCTCTAAAACTCCTCTTCTACTCTTACGGAATCGTTTTCTAAAAAAAATTTTTTCTATCTCCGCTTCCTGAGTCCGGCTGTACCCCAGTGAACCCTCTGTAAAGAGCTTGATTCCATTGAATTCTGGGGGATTATGAGAAGCAGTGACCATGATTCCTGCAGCGAAGCCCGATTCCCGGGTGAGCAATGCCAGCGCTGGCGTAGGCAAAATGCCAAAGTCAACTACGTTTATACCACACGAAAGCAAGGCCGAGTTGATTGCATTCTTAATTAAATCCCTGCTTATTCTGGTGTCGGTAGCGATACAAGCTGTGGAATCTGGAGGCAGTGTAGTGCCTAAGGCTAAGGCAACCAGGTGGCAGAAATCAGGCGATAAATCCTGGTTGACTATGCCCCGTATGCCACTGGTGCCAAATAGTTTCCTTATCTTCATTTCCTGCTTTAAGCTGAGTTAAATAAAACATAGCACTGAATTGAGTGGTTTGCAACAACCATACGGTATAATAGCATATGTTAAACTACGCCTTCTGGTTATAAGCAGCGTTGTTCTAAAAGCATATAATGACAGAGAAAATAGCTTGGGTTCTGTTAACCACAGTTTTACCCATTAGCGAATTGAGGGGTGGCATACCATTAGGCATAAATTTGGGCCTGAACCATTGGTTTACCTTCTCTATAGCGGTCGTTGCTAACGTTCTGATATTTTTCCCTCTCTTCTTTGCTTTGCGTCTTTTCTACAATAAGCTTATGTCTCGAATCCCATTGTTTAACAAGTATCTAGATAGCGTAAGGAAAAGGGGTAAACCTATATTAGATAAACATGGTTTTTGGGGATTGATCTTGCTTGTGGCTATACCTTTGCCTGTTACCGGGGCATATACGGGAACTATTTTAGCCTGGATATTGGACATGGATTGGAGGAAAGCCTTTCTTGCCATAGGGATTGGCGTAATTATAGCTGGCATCATAGTACTACTAGTCACTTTGGGTGTAATTGAGGTGTTTAATATCTTCATTAAAAGTTAGGAATAGTAGTAGCTGGCGTCGTAGTATTTTTAATAACTTGGTGGTAAACAGTATCCCAGAAAAACGAAGCTTCTCAGTGAAAACCAAATTACAATGAAGAATTCAGTAACTATTCTTACTGTGGGTGTCCATAGTCACGATTTCAGATATGGTCAATAATAGAAAGCTGGGTATCTTTGTGTACGGATACCCAGCCTTCTAGTAGTTGTACTACACGAAATATTAGCTTTAAGCCTTCCCTATTCTGAACATCTTAGTCCCGCAAACGGGACATACGCCTTGAGTAGCCGGCCTGCGGTTCTTCATGATTATGCTCCTGGTATTCTTCATTTCTCTTTTGGCGCGGCACTTCATACAGTATGCTTGCATCTGTTCACCTCCCTTTTTATACTTTATACAAGAATAAGCCATTCATTAATCGAATGTCAATAGTTTTTCCTTAAATATTAAAAAAAGTCTTGTTATTTGTGTGTTATTTCTGATCCTACTATAGAGAAGAAATTGATCAAACGGTGGTGGGCTGCTTTAGAACTTTGATGGTCTAAGTTCACCCTGATGAAATCGGTATGAATACTCCCCAGGCAAGTCTACTGGTGATGAGTCCTATTATCTGCTTATAGTCAATTGCAAAATTCCCTATAATTCTGCCTCCCTCGGTGGGAGGGAATTTGTACCGTACTAAACAAAGGGCTCTGTAAGACTAGCGGATACCCTGACAAATCTTCGCTTTGGCTGGGTGAAAAGGGAGGAAATTTCACTTTCGCCTTCCCCATTTTGGTCAAGACTCCAATGGATGAATAGGAACTCCATACGAGATTATGAGCTCAACTATAAATGCCTTAATACACGAGCTAGACGAGATGTCGCCGGAGTATCTGTCGTGCTTGCTGGCTTGCTCGAGCACGGTGACTGATTTGATTTTTTATTTCTAATGGAAGTTCAGCCATGGTTTTACCTGTACCGGGAATGAGAAAAATGGGGTCATAACCAAAACCATTTTCCCCTTTCGCCCGACTGGCAATGATGCCCTGGCATTCACCATCACATAGTTCTGAGTAGCCTTCTGGAGTAGCTATAGCAATAACGCACTTAAAACGGGCTGTTCGTTGTTCCCAAGTAACGCCATTAAGTCTAGCCAAGAGGAAGTTCACTTTCTCTGCATCACTAGCAGTTTCACCAGCAAAGCGAGCTGATTGTATGCCTGGCTTCCCATTCAGGACATCCACCTCCAATCCCGAGTCATCGGCAAGAGTAGTAAGCTGGGTTAATTTAGCATAAGTAATGGCTTTTAACCGGGCATTTTCTTCATAGTTACTCCCCGACTCAGTGACTACTTTTGTTATGCCCTCCTCGGCCAGAGTGGTTATTTGATAATCAAGTCCATTTAATAGAACACGATATTCTCTGATTTTCCCTGGATTGGAGGTAGCCAAGAGAAGCTTCGGCATTTGGTTGTCAGATATCTTGGAATCTTGATGCCAGCTTCTTCATCACTTCAGGCATAGTGGTGTATTCCATTTCCTCAAGTGGCAGGCGATGCGGTTCAAAAGGACCCATTCGGCGCAGGAAATCCGCCATAATATTTACCTGATGACGTGCCTCATGAAAAGCAGGGTCATCGAAGAGGTCACGAGGTCCGACAAGTTTGCCATCGGCAAGTTGGAAACCAGCAGCTATTACTCTCGGCGGACCGTCGAAGCGGCAGGGATTGCTTTCTCGGACAGCTACTGGCATCAAGGGGCCGTGGTGTGATCCTCTCATCCAACCTTCTACTATATGCGGAGATGCAAAGGGTTCTAGTATTTCACCCACAGCGGGAAAACTCCCCTGAGAGCGAACGATACAGACCGGGTCATCCTTGCCTACATATCTGCCCGCCATGAAAGATAATCTCTGAGTAGAGGAGACAGCAGCGATTTCACCACTATCTCTATGGTAAACCGCTTTAACGGCGTAGCGACCCGGTGCGCCTAGGAAAACCAGCATGTCGTAGATTTCCTCAGGAGCGTTAAACATGATTTTCTTGCTCTCTTTAACGTCGTGGACTTCAAATGTGAAGCCAGAGTGCATATTAGAAGCAATAACTAGTCCAATCGTATTAAAAGGATCAGCAAATATTTTATATAGCGGCAAATTCCAAGCACCGGATGCTGTCTTATCCGCCATAAATATAATTATGGTCTCAGCCTTGCGCTCGGAAAATTGCATCTCAGCTGTACCTGGCCCCATACCCTTGACGTTACCAGAGAAGGCATCAACTAGAAGGTCCTGCCCGGCGCCATGTAGTTTCAAGCTCTTAGCTACAGTGGTACATTCCACAAAGGTATCCCAGGCTAATTTGTGGATTTGTTCATTATCTTCACCCCGTTGATGAGTCATTATCAGCTGGAGGTCATCGCCACAAACTGTAACGTGATGGTCGAGGAGCAACCCCTGGCTTTGAGCTCGTGCCAATTTATCCTTAGCCTTTTGTATTAAATCAGGGTGACTGGAAGAATGTCCAACATAGCCGCCAACATCCGCTTTGATCACACTTAACGTTAAATCCATTTTACCTCCTATCGTAGTTGCTGTTGTCTAATTTTGGGCATTTTGGAAGTCTTTCACCTCCGGATTATTGCAGTTACGCCGACTGAATCTAAGCTCCGTTGCCCAATTAATCGGGCAACGGTCGTACTGAACAATTATTAGTTTAGCAAGAAGGAAGCTCGCCGTCAAATTGGGATGATAATTACCCCTACTTCACTA
>Ga0180433_10012121_pt1 | contig 10120 bp, 9 predicted proteins | sample SS_ome_8_FD_132980 | JGI IMG/M metagenome (GOLD analysis project Ga0180433, IMG submission 132980) | Hypersaline lake sediment archaeal communities from the Salton Sea, California, USA - SS_1_D_1 metaG | ecosystem: Environmental > Aquatic > Non-marine Saline and Alkaline > Hypersaline > Sediment...
ATCGACCGTTGTAATGAATGTCTAATAATGTTTATGTAGGGAGGAGGGACTTTCGTCCCAAGTGGCAATAGAAGGGGTTTTTATAACCCAACCTTACTATTTTTACAGGTAAAATAAATATTAGTATGTAAAAACTAGAACTAACAGTTTTCCAGCTGTTCTCTTAGAAATTTCACCTTCCCCAGATAGGTCCCGTCAAGTAGATACGAGTCAAATTCTTCGAGGTCCACTGCTCCGGAGTTGAACAATGGACCTAAGAGGCTTCTAGGTGACTCCATATTTACAGGGAGTCCTCCCAGGAGATCATTAAACATAGGCATAATGATAAGCTCGGGCTCCCCCGGGGTGACAATGAAGTTTTTCTTGAATTCTTCAAGAGGGTCATCTTCAACTTTAATCCCATCCTGCTCGAGGAAGGCTTTAGTTACCTTTTTCTGGTCTAGTCTACCTCTAATCCAGGTTCTCTTGGAGATCATCAATCCAATGGGTGTCTTGAGCATAACTGTGGGATGGTTATGGGCCATTATGATGCAGTCAACGGACATAATCTCTGGCGCTGGCCAAGCGTGTCCATGGAAACCTGCTACTTTGAATTCTTCACCGAATATTACTCCCTTGCTGCTGTGAAGAATCACCCTTTCTGGCAGAAATTTATGAATATTGGCATCATGGTTGCCTCTAGTGACATCTATGTACTCAACGTATTCAAATAAGGTATTGAAGAACTCCGGAATCTCCCTTTTTTCCTTGAAGCTTGTTGCTGGAACCCCGTGTTTAACATCACCCAAGAGAATTAACCTATCTGGATTGTATTCCTCCAGGAGATCAACCATCTCCTCTAGCATTCTTGACCACTGGTATGGGATGTTAATGCCCTGTTTGGCTAAATCATATTCCAATCCAAGGTGCAGATCCGCTGCTAAAAGCACCTTCTCCCCTGATTCCACCATAATTGCAGGATAAGGAGTAAGTAAACGGATCATACAAAGACAACCCTGAACCCCTGCTTTTAAACAGTAGTCTTGGGGGAAAAGTGAAATAAGACAATTAAAATAATGTCGTCAATGGTAAAACTTGTCGGAGTAGGGGATAATACAGTTGACAGATATATCTCCTTAAACAGGATGTTTCCAGGGGGAAACGCTGTTAATGTAGCTGTACTGGCGAGACGTTATGGTCATGAGACTGGTTATATTGGCTGGCTTGGTGATGATCTCCACGGTAAACTTCTATATAATTCGCTAAAAAAAGAGACTGTGGACATATCACATTGCCGGATGGTCAAAGGTCCCAACTCCTATTGCGAGGTCAACCTAATTTCAGGCGAACGAGTATTCGGAAAGTCAATTTCAGGGGTAAGTAGCCAAATAAATCTGGAAAAAGACGACTTCGGGTATATCTCAAAGTATGATATAACCCACACCAGCATGTATAGTTACATAGAGGAACAACTTACTGAACTATCTCAAGCCTCAAATCTACTTAGCTTCGATTACTCAGACAAATGGAGTAAAGACTACCTCAAAAAGACGATTCCTTATGTAGACATTGCCTTTCTTTCAGGCTCAGAACTATCCCGAGAAAAAGCGGATGACCTATTGAAATGGATTTATGAAAGAGGGGCTTCGCTTGTTGTGCTGACCCAGGGCATGAAAGGCTCTCTTCTATATAATGGGGAGAAGATCTACCATCAGCAAGTCTTTGAGACAGAGGTTGTAGATACTCTCGGAGCTGGGGATGCTTATGCCGCAAGACTCTTGGTAGAATATCTCTCAGGAAAACCAATGGAACTATGTTTGAAATTAGCTTCTTTTTCTGCCTCTGAAACCTGTGGATATTATGGAGCTTGGAACCATGGAGCTCCTTTATGGGACTTTAATTAAGCATGAACTCCAAATAATGATAGATGGCTATTCAAGAAAAGATAGTGCTGGAACAAGTCCTAAGAGAGCTACGTACAGAGAAAGAGCTCTCCAGACTCAACTGGCAAAGGCTTAGAAAAATTTTTGGGGAAAGGTTCCTAAAAGCTTGGGATCTTGTGCTGAATCATCGAATTAAAAAATACGTTTTCAGACCCAGCGAAAGAGAGGTATGGATAGCCATAGGAAATACCGGAGAATACCTGATTTTCCCCCATGCTGGGTACTGTAGCTGTGGTGACTTCTACTTCAGGGTACTTGATGAAGAAGTAGCATTCTGCTACCATCTAATAGCCCAAAAACTAGCAGAAGCCCTCGGATATTTTGACTATATACCAGAAGAAGATGAAGTCTATAGAGAGCTCATGAACATCTGGGAGAACTACGTAATCGAGGATTAGAGCTAAACCTATATACTCTGATAATATTTCCCTATTCTGATATGTCTGTTGAACTCCTCTTTGACTTCATCAACAAACTAATAATATTCCTTGGAGTAACAGCCCTCGCCATGGGCTTCCTATACATGTACGTGGAGGCTAAAAACGAGGGAAAAGAATAGTTTTTACGTGTAACATCCCAGATTACTCTGAATTCAATGTCCACAGAAGAAATCATCAAAAGAATCTTGACCTTAAAACCCAATCTTACAGAGGAAGCTGTAAGACAGCTCGTAGAGGAGGAGAGGGCAAAAGCAGAGGGGCTATTAACAGAGGAGGCAGCTGCTCACCTGGTAGCCAGTAATCTTGGAATAAACGGCATGGGTGAAAAGTTTGATGCCAAGCTTAAGATAGGGGACCTCACAGCTGGACTTAGCGACGTTAATCTGACTGGGAGAATCATTCACATTTTTCCAAGTCATACATTCGACAGGGACGGGAATCGTAAGGGTAAAGTTCTTAGAATGATACTGGGCGATAGTACTGGTCATGTAACGGTGGTCTTCTGGGACGAGAAAGCGGACCATGTTGAGGCCAGCAAGTTGGCTCCTGGTAAGATTGTTCGCATACTTCACGGATATAGTAGGGAGCGACGTGGGGCGATTGAGGTAAATATGGGGAATAGAGGGCAGATTTACATTGAGCCCATGGATGTTATACAGGAGGATTTCCCTAAACTTGATTCTTTCTTCTTGACTCCGGCAGATATTCATGCGGAGGGTGATGTCTTGCTTGAAGCTGTGGTTATGGACAGTTACCCTGTAAACACCTTTGAAAGGGATGATGGAAGCATTGGAAAGGTAAGTCGATTATTATTAGAGGAGGGCGGATCCAGGATTAATGCTGTTCTATGGGATGATAAAGTCGATGAGTATGGTGACTTAGAGAGGGGTACTAAAATCCGAGTACTTGGTGGTAATGTTAGGACAGGAAATAGAGGGAATCCTGAAGTTCATATTGGCTGGGGGACGGATGTTGAGGTTGTAGATGAAGGGGTGCGCCCAGAGGAACCAGTCCCTTACTGGACTAAGCTTGGAAATCTCGAGGAGGGAATGAGTAGCATTAACGTCACTGCATTAGCTACTCAGGTAAGTGAGGTCCGTGAGTTCGTAAGAAAAGATGGTACTGAGGGAAAGGTGGTTTCTGTGCTAATCGAGGATGAGACTGGAACTGCAAGGTTGAGTCTTTGGGATGATGATGTAGACCTGGTAGACCAGATAGATGAAGGAACATTGATCGTTGTTGAAAATGGTTACACCCGAGCAGGGTTTGGTGGCGTTGATCTGAATGTTGGGCGAAGCGGAAGAGTTCACGTTGACCCAGAAGACTTTGATATGGAGCTACCTGATGTTGAGAGGCGGATAATCAATATCTTTGACTTGAGGGAGGGGCAAAGGAATATAACTATCCAGGGGCAGGTCTTAGATGAGCCTGTTCAAAGAGAGATAGAGACAGTGAGAGGGTCTGCTACCGTCACAAATTTCCGTATCGATGACGGAACTGGTGAGGCGAGAGTGAGCCTCTGGCGTGAATATGCTGAAGAGGCCATGGATTTAACAGCCGGTGCCGAGATAAGGCTCGAATATATGAACGTGAGAGAGCCCTTTGACGGTCTGATACAGGTAAGTAGCGGATCATTTACAAAGATTCATGTTCTAAAAGAATAAAAAAACCGGGGAAGGCTATTTTCCCTTTTCAACTTCTGTAAGGCTCTGTTCGAATATCTCGATGCTGGGATCAATCAGGTCTTTAGTTATGACGAGCGGGGGCATCCATCTTATTACGTTAGGTCCACAGGTTACTATAGCAAGGCCTTTCTTAAAGCACTTCATCATTACTTCGCCCGCTTCTTTCTTCGCTATCTCCTTAGTATTTTTGTCTTTGACTAGTTCTACGCCTATCATGAGCCCCTTACCACGGACATCACCGATAAAGGGATGGTTCTCCTTCATCTCCTCAAGACGTTTCAAGAGATAAGATCCTAGCATTTCTGCGTTCTCAAGGAGATTCTCGGATTTTATCACATCAATTACGGCAAGGGCCGCTGAACAGCTAACTGGGTTGCCTCCAAAGGTGGATGCATGGCTTCCAGGAAGCCAATCTTGGATTTCCGCATTTGACGCCATTACCCCCAATGGCATACCTGCTGCAATTCCTTTTGCCATACAAACTATATCAGGGATCACATCATAATGTTCGATTGCGAACCATTTGCCGGTCCTGCCTATTCCTGATTGTACCTCATCTACTGCGAAGAGTATGCCGTACTGGTCTAGTAGTTTCTTGAGTTTCTTGAAATAACCATCAGGTGGTACAACATATCCCCCTTCTCCTTGCATGGGTTCCGCGATGAGCATGGATGCCTCCTCTGGAGGGACATATCTGTGGAATAGATGCTCGTCAATATAATCTACGCACGCGTATCCACAACTTGGGTATTCTAGGTTTAGTGGACATCTGTAGCAGTAGGGATAGAAAACATGCTCTACGCCGGGGATCAGTGGACTGAAACCAGCTCTCTGTACTGGCTTACTCGCTGTTAAACTGACTGCCCCCATAGTTCTTCCATGGAAAGCACCGATATAAGCTAGGATCCCTTGTCGCCTTGTATGCCATCTGCTTACCTTTATAGCTGCTTCGACGGATTCTGCTCCACTGTTACCGTAGAAGAATTTTTTCTTAAAGTCACCCGGTAATAGATCGTGGAGAACTGATGAGAGATCGATATAATCCTTGTAGAAAAAGTCTGTATAGCTATAGTGAATGAATCTGTCAACCTGCTCCTTGATAGCCTGTTTTACCTTTGGGTGCCCATGACCTGTGCTGCAAACTGCTAACCCCGCGTTCATATCAATATACTTATTCCCATCCACATCTGTGAGTATACTTCCCTCCGCTGATTCCAAAACCAGTGGATATGCTCTTCCAAAACTGGGGGAAACGAGCTCCCTTGTCCCTTTCAACTAATTTTTTAGCTTTAGGACCCGGTGGAGTAACTTTGATATCTGGATAACTCAAACTGTCTACCCTCGTTGACTTTATGGGTATCGAGCTCAAAAAGAGTGACTTAACCGTTTGAAAGAAGTATCTCAATTACCGATACATTCGCTTTTTTCCCGTCATCCCTTGTTAAAACATCGGTATCTATCTCGACATTATTGACTTTAAGATCTTTTAGAAAAATTCTCTGTAGCAGATCCACCGTATCCACTGCCTTACTGATGTGCTTACCCCTGGCACGAAGCCGGATGTTCTCAGCACCTTCGTTAAATAGTGTTAGGCTCGCTACAACATAATTCATTATTGGTTTCATGCCAATTATTACTAAGTCACGTTTTCTTCTTCGCGTTTCTGTCATTGATTCTCCCTTAATTTTTAGATATTCCATCTAACTAAACCCCTCAAGGGCCTTCTTATACGATAGGAACGAATACTCTGGCCAGAATCACTGAGGCGATCAACAGCACTGATGCCCCTATAACGAATTCTGGGGGTATCTTTACACCATTTGTCTCATCTTGGAAAAACCGCATTAGTCCAGCACTACTCTGGGGCATACCTACATTTTGTTGTTTTTTTCTTCTGCTCATCGCTTCTCAGCACAGGTTAAACATCTATAGAATAATAAGTTTTTTCTAATATTTATTCGGTTTTAGGCTTCATAAAATCTGTTAAGTTAAACTGTGTTTGGGGTTCTTCCTCCTCAGGGAATAAGGATTCAATTTCCTCCTTCAGGAGTGTAATCCGATCTTCGTAATATCTTCCTAGATTATAATCATAAACGAGGTTTTCAGCAGGCTCCAGATATTTTACTATGCCTCCATAATATACAGTCTGAATTATATTGCCTCCACAACGGTCACAGACGCCATTTAATGGTGGTCTCCGGTATTTCTTGTTACATTTACTACACCTGAATCCTTGACGGGCAAAGGCTCGGAGGTTACCGACTATGTCTTTCATAAAGTGACTGTTAAGAATCTTTAGAGCAACGGTTTTTCCTTCCACAGAACGTAGCTTTTTTGTGAGGTCTAGTTGGCTTTCAAGCTTTTCTATCATGGAACTCAGTTTATTATATGCACCAATATGACTTCCGAGGTTGATGTTACTACATTCTGTAGTGTATTTAGTCCCTTGATACTGTGCTGATGTGCCTACTCTGTTACCTAGAGTGTCTACGAGGGGTTCAAATTCATCTGGATATGCCCCTTTCATGCTCATCTTATAGAATTCAGGAGGATACCTATCAATAACATCAACGTTGTGGCTCTCTTTATCTACTTCTGCAGGATTTAAATTCGGTATTATGAATAGTGGGGCGTCCATCAGTCCTCCGCTCTGTTCTGGTAAATAGGATTTACTGAAATTTAGTAGTGGATCGAGAATCATTAGGATGGCGTCCTCGTCACCATCGCAGTTTCGACGCTTTGCAGCGTGCCAGTAAGGGTGAGCATAACAATTTCTAACGGTAGTCCACCCGATTAAACGTCCAACTATGCTAGCGGATGTATGTGGTGCCATCCCTAGCACCAGGTGACCTAAGAGATCATCTCTACTCTCACATTCATAGAAGGGATCAAGCTTGTAAAAATCCTTTAACTCATCATCCAGAAACTTTGTGACTTTTACAAGATAATCTCCGCATTGTTCTGGTAATACGATATCTTGCGTCATGAGTTCAAGCATCTGGTCTTCTCTTTTCAGGGGTTCTCCAAACATATCATGAGTGTACCCTAGCTTACGAAGCTTCTCAATGCTTGTTCCTATCTCCTCAGGCTTAAAATGGGTAAGAGGAATATCTGTCAGATCATATCTGAGCGTGCCGTCCTTGAAGACGGATAAGTCGTATCTTCCCCTGAGTATACCTTTTGAAAGGTTCTCGGGGATTCTCTTCTCGTTCATTAATCCCTTAACGCATTTTATACGGCCTGGGATGATTCCACCAATAAATTTTCTGGCATTTTCGAGTTCTTCTCTTAGATCTATTTCCACTGATTCGTAGCTTACTGTTTCTGTATTACAAGCCGGGCAAATGCCCTCTGATAGAGGTCTTTTACAGCGGGGGCACCTCCATTCAAGGACGGTTAAGCTACCACAGTTCTGACATAGGAGTGTATTTGAATCAAATTTGCACTCAGGACACTTGTATTTGACCATGTCAACACGGATTCTCTCTCGTTTTCTTGATCTCGTGATATCTCTTTGAGGTCCAACGGAATTACCAACTGGATACAAACAGTGAATGTAGGGGCTCATTTTTCTTTCTTTGGCCTTCTCAGGCCTCCCCATCCGGGCTCCAACATAAACATAAGCCTTCTCTCTTATGGGGAATCCCGCCCACTTATTTACCTGTTCTAGCGGGGTTTTCTCGGTAGTTTCAATGTACAGCTGTTCAAGTTTTAAGCATCTTTCAAGTATAATTGATTCATCATCAATGACGACTCTTCCATCAACTTTTCGATGTGGTACGAGAAGAGTCTCCAAAATTTCTTTCTCTTTTTCTATAAGTTTGAGTGCTTTTTTATCAGTATCCCAGTTTTTCGCTAAAGAGTTTCTTATGATTTGGAGCTCTTCCATACTAATCTTTGACCAATCAAAAGAATATCTAGGGTGAAGAGGAACATCTACCTTTGAGATAGCAAGGCTTTCCATTGGTGTAGGTGGCTCAATAAGCCTAATAATTAACTTGTTAATTCTTTCCTCTGATAATCCTGTTAATTCTTTAAACGCATCCATACCCATGGATTTAATCCATGACTCTAGATCATACCTCCATTGCTCTTCATCATATCCTGCAGGTCGGAGAGGTTGGTTAAATTGAATAAAATCTCCAGCGTTTAGGAGCACGTCACCGTTGAATAATATTTTCTCAACATCATCATACAGGGCTTCAGCTTGCTCAACAGAACTTACTCTGACTACAGAACCATTTTTCAGTCTTACTACAGGAGGCTCTATACTATCCACGGGACATACTGCCGCGGATTTCCCCGGCAACTCTATTCTCAATTGAAGACCCGTACAAATGAACCCATTAAGTATGATCATAGTTGCAGGGTGCATTCCACACGCTGCAAGACCTGTGGTGCGTGCTCTGCCATATCTTAATCTGAAACCTCCGGGTGTATTTGGAAAAGCAAAGACAGGACGCCCAACTATTATTTCCTCCATGAAGCTTGCGCTGGATTTTTTTTCTACCTCTTCATCTTCGGGTAATTCTTCTCTCTCATGTCCTATCCTATCGAGCCATTTCCATCCATCTATTCCTATCTTTTCACATATTCCACAAAGTTTCCTAGATCGCCCTACAACACCGTCAACAACGACTATCAGGGCTCCCCCACGAACCCTATTTGTCTCAACTCCCTCTACGTTTCTATAATTACTGACCTCATATGGATCGGTACTAACGCCTGTTACTTCAACTGGGAGATTCTTCAAAGCCCATTCAAGATCATCATCTGAAACGTGATACTGGAAACGTCTAACCTCTCTCTCATAGACTCGAACCTCTTCAATAAACCTGTTTACTGCATTTTCACTTGGTTGATATTTATCCAGACCTAGTGTCTTCCTCACAACATCTGCTATTACAAGTGTTAATGCCTGCGCGGTGCCTCCTGCAGGTCTAATGGGGCCAGCAAGGTATATAGATAAATAATCTGTACGGTCAGGGTTTTTTTTGATCTTTATCTCTGGTATTCCTTCTATTGGTGCAATTGTGACGCCCTCAGTCATAATTGCTAAAGCGGTCCTTATCGCTTGGTCTGCTGCTTTTTCTTTTTCCATAGAGCCAAATTTACCAAGTGCGATCTCCCGCGCTACCTTGAAACTCATCGCACGTCGATCCATTCCATCCAGTTCTCTCATTCGCTCAGTTATACCTTCAGGTCCAATTAGTTTCTCAATACGTTCAGCAATATCTCTTGTTAATTCTGGCTCAGGTTCAAGTTCTGGGTCAAGTCCTTTTCTTCGAGCATTTTTTGCGATGTCATAAACCTCGTTTACTTTTTCATCTAACTCTTGGAAGTATTTTTTGTATACTGGAGGCATCTTAACATCTATCAAGCTATAATCTAAACCTCGTCTATTTTCATAAGACTTTGGTGATCACGTTATGTTTTAATAATTGAGACGATCTCTCTTATCTTTTCTTTTATTCCTGTTTCTTCTTCTACGAGTGTACCTGTTACGATGATATCTGCTCCAGCTTTCTTTGCTTTGAGAGCTGAATCAGGGTCTCTTATGCCTCCACCTACAATAAGCGGGATTTCTATCTGGTTTTTTACTGCTGAGATCATTAAGGTTGGTATGGGGGTTTCAGCACCTGACCCAGCCTCGAGGTAAACGAACCTCATACCGAGATTTTCTGCAGCCATGCTGTAGCCTATTGCTAGTTCAGGGTGTTTATAATCTATTAACCTCGCTTGACCAACATAGCCTGCCACACAACCTTCTCCAGCGATAATGTATCCCATGGGTAAAGCTTCAAGGTTGTATCTTTTAACAAGTGGAGCCGATATTGCTTGAGCACCAACAATCCAATACGTATTACTAGAATTCAAGAGACTCATAAACCAGATAGCATCTGCATGTTTACTGATTCCAATTGGGCCGTTAGGAAACAAGATAACAGGAACATTCACTTCCTTTTTAATGCTTAAAATTGCATCGTCAAGATCTTCTTTAGCATTTAAAGTGGATCCACCAACCATAATAGCAGATGTTCCACCTTTTTCAGCCATTCTAGCAACCGTTGAG
>Ga0180433_10012122_pt1 | contig 10120 bp, 9 predicted proteins | sample SS_ome_8_FD_132980 | JGI IMG/M metagenome (GOLD analysis project Ga0180433, IMG submission 132980) | Hypersaline lake sediment archaeal communities from the Salton Sea, California, USA - SS_1_D_1 metaG | ecosystem: Environmental > Aquatic > Non-marine Saline and Alkaline > Hypersaline > Sediment...
AAGTTCAACGGAAGTACTTGGTCTTCAACTGGAAATCTTAATACAGCAAGATATAGTTTAGCTGGATCTGGAACACAAAACTCTGCATTGAGTTTTGGAGGATATACAGGTTCTAATTCAGCAGTAACAGAAAAGTTTAATGGTTCTAGTTGGTCTTCAACTGGAAATCTTAATACAGCAAGACATGGTTTAGCAGGATCAGGTACTCAGAACTCTGCTTTAAGTTTTGGAGGAGATACAGGTTCTTATTCAGCAGTAACAGAGAAATTTAACACCCAACTTTCAACTGGTTTATTAGACAATATTAAATATAAGATAATGTAAAGGAGAATAATATGTATAGAGGAGTTATAGATTCAAATAATGTTTTAGTAGCATTTGGGATGGACGAAGGTCAGTCTGGGGATTATAATGGGATAGGTACATGGTGTGATTTTACATTTGAATCATTTCCTGAATCTATTGCAGAATCTGAAGAAAAAATGCTCTTTAAGGTTGTTGACGGAGCAGTTGTTGCAAGAACACAAGAGGAGGTAGACGGTGACTAGTTTAACAATTTATGAAAATAAAGCAGTATCTGATATTCTAGAGACAGTTAGAAATATCCCCGTTATATCAAAAGATGATTATAGTTTCCTAGTTGAAAAGAAAGAACATTTATCACAAGTTGCGGAAAAAACGCATATGTGGAGAACAGATATACAGAAGATGTCTATCATTTCTGACGCGTACTATCCAACGACACATAGTAAGTTTCATCAAGCAATATTGGAACAAAAAGTTCAGTTCGAACAGGCAATGTATCTTGCTAAAGATTTTGAATTAAAGAAACTAGAAGTAGAAGAACTCGAATGCGACCTAGAAGAATTAACAGATTCAAAAAGAGATAATATAAAGAAGCGGAAACTACAAATAGAAATGCAATTTAAACAATTTGAACTCAAAAATATGCAAACCGCAATGAAATATAGGATGGAAGAGGTTAAAGGCTGGCAGAAAATACAAGAAGAACTGTTAGACATAATGAGAAAAGAAGGATTGTCTGAAGATGAAATATGGAATAAGAGTGCAGGCGAAGTATCTACTATGTTTTATCAGTCGTTAACAAACTTACAAGGAATTAAGAGTAGTACGGACGGTGGCGAAAGAAATAATTTAATCGCACTTGCAAAGTTCGCAGTAGAACAAGCAAAACAACTGGGGATTTTTGAAGAACTAAAAATTAAGTGTAACCCAGAGCAATCAGATAGTTTGAATCTTATTTCTCAACTAGGGGGGGTATAATGGGTAAAGATATACATACATTGTGGAAAGACCCTCACTCATTAGCTTTAGGAATTTCTCAGCTAAAGTTAACGATAGGTAGTTCCAGTAATATCTTGAAAGTTACATCTCAAAAAGGAAGTATAAGTAATCAAGTTCCTATTAGATTCTTTATGATGTCTGATAGTGTAGCTGGAATACTTGAAGAGATGGAACTTAATGAAGATATAGAAATTAATTTAACAGGTGCAACTTTTGGTTATGGAGCAGATGGAACTTATAAGCTTTATATCCATGCGATAAACGAAGGTGGAACTTTATATTTAGGAGTTTCAAACTCACCAGAGGCACCAGCAGATTTTGATAGTACACCTGCTAATGTAACAACTAATAAAATGTTAGTTAATAGTTCAAGTTTAAGTTCAATTGGAAGTACTAAATTACTTGGATGGATAAACGCTACATTTACAGCAAGTGGAGCAAGTTGGGTTGTAAGTACAACAGTTGGTGATAGTTCAATAGAATATCAAACTGACAATTCATTTAATGAAGATAATTATGTAAGAGAGTTAACAAGCAATAATACTTTTAATAGTACAAGCAGTAATAACCCTTATGGATTAGGTTTTGATGACTTATTGCCTAAGTTTGGTAGGGAAAGAGTATTAGTAGGTGGTTTAGTATCAATTGCTGATTATCATAAAGACAGAAAAGAACAACCTGTTGAACCTTTTGATAGTAGTAACAAACCAGGATTTTATGCATTAGATATGTTAACTGGTGAAGTTGATAAAAGAATTAGATATTATGGTGAATGGTTACCAAGTTATGATTCTATTAATATTTGTTCAATATCTTCAAATAACTCTGGAGATTATATTGTTGTAACTGGAATATTTAATGAATTATGTACACTAGGTTTACAGCATCCAGATACTACTAGAGGTTTTGATATTTATGTTAATGGTGGTTCAGATAGTGGAAATCACAAAAAAGTAGCGTCAAGTAATGTTATAACTGGTAAGTTTTGTCAGGAAAATCAATTAGTATATATTGAATCTTCTGACTTAACTGGCACTAAGGCTTTGCGTACTGTTAAATTAACAAAAGATGGTAGTGGATATAGTTATGTTCATGGTTTTGAATTTATAAATAATTCAGTATCAACTAATCAAGATTTAACAATTCCTTATGGTGAGAAAATAATCGAAGGAAAGCTTGTTAAATATGGAGCAAGAGTTGGTTCAGATGCAGTTAATTACAAAGGAATACTTAATGCATCTTTAGGTTCAGAACAGTATAGTGGAACTAAGGGTGGAAGGTTAATTGGTACATTTGATAAGGATGGAAATTTAATAACTAAAGTTCAAGAAGTTGAAGAGCAAATTCAAAATGGTTATACAGATTATGATTTAACTGGTGATGGTAATGATGGAATTTATGGATTAACAGATAGTTCTAAATATTACGCAAATTCACAAGGTAACTTAATAAGAATTACAGATACAACAAGAGGTGAAGTTTATAAGAATTTACAACTTCCAACTGCTGCACCAGATTCAACTAAATTAAAATTAGCAAATCTATATAATGGCAGTGCTAGTGCAACAGCTTTAACAACCCCATCACAATATTTAGACAATGGTTCAACAGCAGCCACATTTAATGATGATGAAGCTGTGAAGGTTGAACTTTACGGTAAAATATTAGCAAATGCTGATTTTAGTAATAGTGAAGTATATAGAACAGCACATTGGAGAGAGTTTGGTGGTGGTAACACAGACGATTTTAATTTATTAGACAATACTCCAGCAACCAAAGCTGGTACATTAGATGATAATATGACATCTTTAACTTGTGCTAATTGTGCTGAAGATGGTGGTGGTTCATTATATTTGTCTGGTACAGGATATATTCAATTGACATTTGTTGGAACTGGATTGTCAATTAAGAATGCAATAAGAGGGTTGAGTGGAGCTATTGGAGTTGGTCTTTATTTAGACGGTGTTAGAATAGCTACATCTTATGATAGAACAGATAATAAAGTTGTAGAAATAGCATCAGACCTACCTTATGGTGTTCATGTTTTAAGAGCAATTTGGGCAGGTGCTGGTAACGCTACAATTAACTGGTTAAATTTTAATATTTATCAACCAAAGACTAAGAAAGTTGAAAATAAAACTCCAGATTTTGCTTATAATTTATTAGCAGATTTTAAAGCAACTAGTTTACCAACAAAAACCTTATCAGCATATACTGGAGAGGTTGACCAAGGTGTTTTAAGAATGTCACCAACAAGGGAAACATCTTATTACACTGATGGAAGTTTAGATAGGCAAATAGCTTTTGAATATCTATCTGGTATTGCTGTTAGACAGTTAACAGGTGGGAATACATTTCAAGGGATATCTTATGTTTGGGGTAAGGATAAAATAAGATTTTGGCATAGGAATAGTTCAACTGGTACTTTTGATGTTCTAATTGATGGAAGTGTAGTTTTAAATGAAATAAATAACACTGCTACGTTTGGAAGCGGTGAACTTGCTGATTTAGGAAGTTTAGATTTACATAGAGTTGAATTTCAAAAAGGTTCAAACACTACTGCTAACCATTATTATTATGGTTTTGATTATCACACAACTATTCATGAACCTGGAGAGTTTAAATTAAATAATTTTGATAGATATTTACATAATGGGAGTATTGGAAGGTATTCACAAGTTGGTAAAGATGTTAAATTTATTCCAAGACAAATTCGTAAAATTGGTTCAAGTTTAAGTGGTATGGCTCATAACGTAGAATACTTAGTTCCAGCCGCAGGAATATATTTACCAGCAGGAATTTGGGATTTAGCTTTTATGTGTCAAATAAACTTATCGTTAACAGGTGCTAGTGGAGTGACTCAAGCTGGTACATATCTATATAGAGATGGGATTCTATATGCGAGCACATTTGGTGGAATGTTACAATATCAAGACATTGCTTTATGGAATAGAAGAGATAACTTTACAATAACAGTAGTTAGTAAAGGAAGTTATTTTAATTTTAAAGCATTAGTTTACAGTACAGTAAATTTTAATAATGGTTCTGTAGATGGTGCTTTTACAAGATTAACAGCAACTCAGGTTATTAAATAATAGGAGGATATAATGATTTTAGAACACAAATTGGTAAATGAAGTTAATATGTATTTTCTGGAGTATGAAGAAGGTGATACACCTAAAGATTTAGAATGGGGTAGAGATTGGTTATCAATTAAAGAATCTATTGAAGTTTTAAATATAGCTGCTATAGATGAGATTAGACAATTTGGTATTTATGCTAATGATAATAAGAGATTTCAATTAATTTGTAATGCTGAATTAACAGAGCAAGAACAAAGCAATATCGTATCAGCATTTGATTCTTATGAAACAATTACAGGTGAAAGAAATACTAAGTTAGCATTAATTAGAAATCAAAGAAATGCTAAAATTGAAGAAGTTGAATGGGTTTTATCTAAGAATATTCAACAAAATAGATTAGTTCAATTAGGTTTAATTGATGCTAATGATATTACTGATGAAAAGGAAACAGAAGTTTTGAATTATATTCAAAAACTCCGAGAAGTTCCGCAAAGTATAATTAATAATAATTATGCTGATATCGACACTTTTGAATGGCCTGTAAAACCTAGTATATAAAGGAGCTTGGAATGAGTGATTTAAAAACTACTTTCCAAGAACGTATTGATGCTGAAAACAATATACTTGGAAGGGATAAATACACCTCAAATAGAGATTATTTGAGAGGTGAGTATGGATATAATTATCCAAATTACTTACCAGAGAAATTAAATGACTTCGTCATTGATACCGAAGCAAATACAACCTTTACTAGTAATAGCAATAACAATCCATACGGTCTAAGTTTAGATGACTTAAAATTTAGATTTGGTAAAGAAAGGGTTATGTTTGCTGGGTTAATAGGGATTGAAGAATATCATAAAGAGAAGGGTGAGATTGCGGATACTCCATATGATAGTGACGGTAAAAAGGGTTATTATCCAATTAATGCTAAAACACATAAAGTTGATTTAAGGATAAGGTTTTATGGTGATTGGGAATTTAGAAGTACAACAACAGCTCCGAATTATTTATTTAATGATACTAGTGGTGACTATATAGTTATTACTGATATTATGACTGAACTTAATATGGCTGGTTATGTGCCAGGAAGTTCAGACCCATTATCCATATATAAGAACGGAGTTGATACTGGGAATAACATAACAGAATATACAAACTCAACAGTTTTATGGAGTAAAAACTATCAAGCAAATCATATTGTAAAGATAGATGCTAATTTAAGTACAAGGGATATATATACGGTTAAACTTGTAAAGGATAGTACTGGTCAAGTTTATATAACTGGTATAGAAATCATAAACGACCAATATGCTTCAAGCCAAGATATTTTAGTTCCAGCAGGAAGTAAAGTTATTAAAGGTGAAAAGATTGATATAACCTCTAAGACTGGTACAAGTTCACTTAATTATAAAGGTGTATTAGATGCTTCTATATCAAGTGAACAGTATGATGGAACTAAGGGTGCTAGAATAGCTTATTATATTGATGTAGAAGGAAATATAATAAGTAAGAAGACTCAAGTTGAAGAACAGACAATGTCTGCAACAGCAGACCTTAGAAATCCTAGTGATTATGATAAGGTTGATAGAGTGTCTGGAGCAGCTACTAGTGTATTTTATGATAATGGACAAGGTAACCTATTAAGAGTTAAAGATGCAACAGGGACTGATAAGTTTCTATTATGTCCAAGTGCTGAAAATGGAAGCTCAGTTGTTTTCCAAAATGATTATGATGGTAATAATTTACTTGCTATGTTTAGTTCAGGAAGTAATCAATATCAGGATGATGGAACTACTAATTCAACATTTGCAGATAGTGAGTCAGTTACAGTTGAACTTTACGGTAAAGTATTAGCAAATGCTGATTTTAGTAATAGTGAAGTTTCTCAAATACTACACGCAAGAGATTTTGGAGCTGGTCGAAGTGATGATTTCAGTACATTGGTTTCAACTTCCAGTGATAGAGCATTCACATTAGATGATGGAATAACTACTTTAACCGCAAAAAGTATGACTATAGATTCAACAGGTAGATTAGGTGCTGATGCAAATACTGATTACTGTATCTTAACGTTCATTGGTACTGGATTATCTTATAATGCAGGTATAACTAATCAGATTGATATAATTTCAGACTTACCTTATGGTGTTCATACTTTTAAGTTATATTATAATAATTCAGTGGCTTATTACTATATTGATGGTGTGTATATTGGTTCATCAACTTATAGTCCAGCTTGGAGATTTAATTTATTTACAGTTTATCAACCAAAGACACCAGAATTAAGTGGTTATAAACCTCATGCAACTTATAACATATTAGCAGACCAAGTTTTAACAAGTTTACCTGTTAACAATTCTGGTATTAGATGTATTGACCAAGGTGCAATAAGAAAAAGCCCAACAAGAGAACATGTTTATATTGGTTCATGGAGTTATGGCTCTGTTGACCCAAATAAACTTATGGGTATTAATGTACAAATAACTGCTGGTAACGATGGAAGTGCAAGTTTAACATTTTTTGGAAAGGGTAAATTCAGACCTTGGATGATAAACTTATCGACATCAGACACACAAGATATTTTAGTCGATGGTTCAAAGGTTTTAGATTACACACCACCAAGTACCAATCAGATTGGATATTATAATTCTGCTTTTGACATTAGTGATTTAGGTCTCCACACAGTTACAATAGAAAGAGATATTTTTGCTAATAATGTTTTTGCAGTATATGGATTTGATTATCACACTCCAATTTACGAACCAGCAAATTGGAATACAAATCCATACAGAGATTATCTAATTGATAATTGTGGAATGGATAAAAGGAAATTAACAGCAATTGATGAGAAAAATATACCTAGGGAATACTTTGCAAGTGATATAAGTGGAAACTATTATGTTGCAACAACGTCAAGTCCTGGAACATTGTTACCTTATACAAATTTTGTATTAGATGCTGGAAAATATATGGTTGATTTTCAAGCAATGGTTGAGAGTCCTTTGGCGTTAACCACGAATCAAAAAGTTAAAATTCTTATTGTTGTAGATGGAAGTGTGGTTGGTTCAGCTACATGGATAGAAAATCCAGACGAATCGGTAGTTGGTAGATTAAATCTTGGAAACAAAGTTCCGATAACGTTAACTAAAAGGTCTTGTGTTGGTATGTATGTTTTTAGTGATTCTACGTCAATAGGCGTTAGGACAGGTGCATCTTCAAGCAATTACACACCATCGAAATTACATATAAGAAAGATAAGCGATATTTAAAACAAAAACTCAAGGATGAGGTTTTAATGTTAATTGCAACAATTTATCAATATACGCTGTTGGGGATGCTCCTAGTTGGAGCCCCCACAGCAAATTATGTAGACATGTTTGATTATAGAGCCCATTTTGAAGTTAAGAAGTGGGTCTATAATACTAAGAACCCTTTTGGAGAATTTGTTCCAAAAGCTTATATTCCGAACTCGGCTCTGCAAGTTCATATGGAGTTTGATGTATTTTATTTTATGACATTGAACGTAGGTATGAGAGGGATGGCTGGAGAAGGTGGATTTAACTTTGGAATCGGTGGCGGTCATTGGGGTATGGAAATGCGTTTATTTGGAAATGAGAAGATTGGAGTAAAGATTGGTGTTGAGCATGAATCTTTACATAGTTTTGACTCAACATACAAGGCTGGTGCTGAAGATGTATTTTGGATAAGAGTTTGTTACAATTGTACTCTAGGGAAGAAGCAAAAATATTTGAGTCAAATAATCTTCAGAAAATAAGAAACCTAAGTCGTGATTGGGTTTATTATGAGGATGATAATTTGATTTTAAAGAATGAGTACGAACTTATGTTATTAAATTATATAAGACAACAGTGCGGCTTACCTAAACTTAAACCTGCTTTAGTACGTTGTTTAAAATGCGATAAGGAATTCAAGTCTTGGGATAAATCAAAAAATAAAATCTGTCGTGATTGTAGAGAACAAAATTCTAAACAGTATGAAGGATTTATTGAAGTGGAGGATAAATGGAATTAAATAATAAACAGATTGAGTATTTATATGAATTAATTAATAAAGAAACAATAGTAGTAAATGGTGATAAGCAAAAATTATTTAAACTTATCGCAGAAATTAAAGAACAAAATGCAAGATTGGAAACAGATTTAAAGCATGTTATAGAAACAATGAAAGACTTACCATGTAAAGAGCATCAAAAAGATATGGAGATTGTTAGACAGAGGGTTAGTGATAATAGATTAACAATTGAGAAATCAAAATGGACAATATTCATAGCTTTTTTTTCAATTTTAGCATCTCTTGGTTCAGTTTTAAGTGTTATTATATTATACTTTCAATATGTGAAACCTTAATTTTTCAAAGGAGTATCAAATGAAATTATTAATTTTAGTACTAATGTTAGTATTAGTATCTTGTACTAGTAAGGTTACCAAGGATGAGAAAGTAACTAAATTTATGTCTCATGAAGAGATTGTTCAAGCATTTAATCAAGATTTTAAAGTAATGGATGAAGGTTTAGATGCTGCTGCAAAAGATAGAGAGTCGCAACTAGTACCAATTGACGAACTTATCCCATTGCATATAAAGAAAGACTCTGATAAGAAAAACGCAATGAAAATGATGGAAGCACGTTCACTTGCGGATAGGAAAGGTGCTGATTTAAGTGATAATGATACACCCATTAAAAAGCAATGGAATGGAACTTGTACAGCTTTCGCTACAACTGCTGGAATGGAAAATAAGCTTAAAGGTAAATATGACATTTCAGAAAGGAGCGTTTGGAGTAAATATAAACGTTACTCAAGTGATGCAGCCTTAGCTGCTGTATTCAAAAACAAAGTTTGTAATGAATCATGTTGGTTACAAACTAATTCTAACCCATATCCTTGTTGTAAAGGAAATGAGAAATTCAGACTAGCAAAATATACGTATCATTCAGGTTTACTTGAACCTGTTTTAGATGCATTAGATAGAGGAAATCCAGTTGAGCTTGCAATGACTACACCTAAAGATATGTTGAGTTGTTATAAAGTAATTAGACCAACAACAGGATTAAGCTTTGGTGGTCATGCAATTTTAATAGTTGGATATAATATAGATGAAAGTGTAAAAGGTGGTGGATATTTTAAAATAAAGAACTCATGGGGTTCACATTGTGGAGATAATGGGTATCAATATTTACCATTTCATCTTTGGGATAGGAAAGACCTTTATACAATAACATGGGAATTAAATGAAGTTGAACTCAATGGTGAACCAATTGAACCAAATTGTGAATATAAAACAGTTTGTAAAAGACAGTGGTATTGCCTTTGGTTTTGCAAAAAGTGTTACAAAGTGAGGGTTTGTAAATAACTCCTATATGGAGGCATTATGGAAGAAGGAATAAGCTGTTGGGGACTTCATTCTTCCGAATATAGTGGGGAAGCTAGTTTACGTGAGTATGATTTTCTTTATAAGAAAATTCACGATAAACCAAATGGCTTTCCCATTTCAATTTGGAGAACATGGGAACTAACAAATTTAAAAGGTGTTAATGAGAATGGATCATTAAAGAAGTGGAAAATAACAGAATTAAAATGGAAAGAGAAGTTTTTTAATGACCGTGGGATTAAATGGCAATTATGTCTAGGTGAATTTAAGCAGAATCCAAAATTATTTTTTGATAAACGTTTGGATAACGCAATGTTTGAATTACTTAGTTATATTAAACC
>Ga0180433_10012123_pt1 | contig 10119 bp, 3 predicted proteins | sample SS_ome_8_FD_132980 | JGI IMG/M metagenome (GOLD analysis project Ga0180433, IMG submission 132980) | Hypersaline lake sediment archaeal communities from the Salton Sea, California, USA - SS_1_D_1 metaG | ecosystem: Environmental > Aquatic > Non-marine Saline and Alkaline > Hypersaline > Sediment...
CTGACGAGGTCTGTCATATTTCATGATACCGGCTTTTAGTATGCGCGCAATAGGCCCCTTGGTTACGTTGCACATGTCAAGGGCCTCCATCACCTTGTTATTTTTTACTTTCGCCGATATTTCCCGCATGAACTTTTTCGTATCGATCTTGGCACTCCTGAGACACCACATCCTTTCGATGAAAACCGCAAACGCCGTTATGGAACACAGTATAATCAGCCCCATTATGGGTCCGCCTTTGGCAATAAACTCCCACATTGTTTTTATCCCCCTATTTCTTCATCCTGAGCCATTCGAGCCGCTGCCTTGCGTACTCTGATTCCTTGATATCCCTTTTGGCCAACCGTTCATATACACATTTGGCCTGGCCCCATTTTTTCATGCCTTCCAGGAGCGCCGCGCATTTCATCTCGGCCCTTGCCGACCAAAAGGTACTCTTCGGAAACATGTAGCTTACTTTCAAATATTCAAGAACCGCCGATTCTGGACTTTGGTTTAGCTCATACGCCTCGGCTATATCGTATTGTATGGCGGCATTAAAATCATTATCTTCCGAGGTGTACGCCTTTTTAAGATATTCGATTGCCCTGGAAAAATCACCTTTTTCCATAAAAATCCGGCCGATTTTTCTATTGGCAGTCCTTGCAAACGGCGTATTGCCGTATTGCGCTATGACAGCGCTTAATTCTTTCAGGGCCTCATCTTTTCTTCCCTGCTCCAGGAGAATGTCGCCGGTTCTAAACATGGCCTCCTGGGACCATTCGCTGTCCGGATAGGTTTTATAGAGTGTCCTGAATTCGCGTACCGCCTCCTGCGGCTTCCCCTCCTCGTAAAGGGTCCACGCAAGCCAATAAAAGGCATCGTCCTCAAAACCCGAACGCGAATATTCCGAAATAACCGAACTGAAATGTTTTTTGGCCTCCTTGAATTTTCCCTTACGATAAAAATATTCACCGAACCACATTTTGACTCCCGCGGCAAGTTCTGCATCCGGATACTCTTTCAGGATTGCTTCGAATTCTTTCAGTGCATCTTTTTCCCTATGCAGCCTGTAGTAGGCCCATCCCAGCTGATAGCGCGCCGTCCTCTGGAGTTCCGTGTCACCGGAATACCTTACGACATTCGCGAAGATCGGTATGGCCTCATTATATCGATTCGCGTTATAGAGCGATAGTGCTTTCTGAAACAGGGCGCTTTTTCCGAGTGGGCTTTCCGGAGCCTCTTTTATGATCTCGTCAAACTGGTCGGCTGCCAGGTCAAAATTTCCTTTTTTGAAATAAAGGATCCCGAGCTGATAATGCGCTTTTCCCCTAAGATTTGAATGCGGAAAATTTGCCAGAAGATACTGAAAAGTGAGAATGCTGGAATCAACCTTGCCCTCAAGCGAAAGAATTCTGCCCACTTCGTACTGCGCATAATCGGCCCATACGCTTTTCGGGTATCTCCGAAGTATGATGTCGTAGGTTTCAACCGCCTCGTCGTATCTTTTCAGTTTTTCGTTAATCTCGGCCATCCTGCAAAGCGCACCCACAACAAGCTCGGGATCGCCGGAACATTCAAGAACTTCACCGAACTCCTCAAGCGCCTCACGAAGTTGGCCGCTCTCGCGTAATGTCCATCCAAGATTGTAATGAAAATCGTCGGCCAATTCGCTTGTGGAAAATTTTTCTACGGCACTTCTGTAAACCCCTGCGGCTTTTTCGAAATCTTTTCCACGGTAGTAAAGCTCGCCAAGCCAATAGTGCGCGTCGGCCGCACAGGGTTCGCTTCGGAAATTCTCGATAATCTCACGATACAGCTTTTCGGCTTCGCCGTAATTGCCGCTGCGATCGAGTGACTGAGCCACCCCAAATAGGCTTGCCGAAATAAGTTCCGGATCATCTGCTTCTTTCCGGCATTCATTAAAGACCTCGATTGCTTTTGAAAAATTTTCTAGTTTGAAATAGGACTTGCCTTTTTTGTACAGGGCCGGTTCTTTCCATGCCGCGCTTTGCGTCATTGAAAGGGCCTCATTGAAGTTCCTTATTGCGTCTTTAAAATCACCGAGATTGAAACTGGCATCGGCAAGCATGTAATAGGCATCGGCCCTCTTGTCATTGAGGGGGTATTTTTTCAAGAAGCTGTAAAGCCTGAGGCGCGCCTTAACGAACTGACCCCTTTCAAAAAGTATCTTACACGATAGGTAATCCGCTTTTACCGCTAACGCGTCGAGCGGAAATTTCGACATAACTGTTTCAAGGCTCCGGGCGGCGTGAACACAATCGCCGAGCTTGTAGTAGCACCACGCTATCGAATAGTAGCTGCTTGGGAGAAATGGTGAATCCTGAAATCCGTCCACCACCTTCTGATAGTAGTCGATTGCTTTGCCAAAGTCACCTGACTTAAAATAAACCTCGGCCGTCCAAAAAGCCGCCTCATCGGCCAAATTGTCCATGCCCGGGTGATCTGCGACAATTCGGAATTCATACAGCGCCTTTTTAAACTCACCTATGCCGTAAAAACACTTGCCCAACAGGATATGAACTTCGCCCTTGAGCAAAGATTCGGGATGCTTTCTAAGGAAGGACTGCAATCTTTCGCCTGCGAGATCATAGAATCCGTCATGAAACGCTTTTCGGGCAAAAAGTATCTCACCCTCCTCGTGCTGCGCGTAGAGCGGGTGAACGGGGGCTGATGTGCAGAGTAGTGAAAATATTACGAGTCGATAAACACAGCGCATTATAACATAGTATATTACCACGCAAGTTGTCGGCGCGCAAGGATTTTCGTTTCATTTCCGTATTTACCGTTGCGGTGAGGCAAGGGGCCGTACTGAAGAATAGAATTTTTTACTCTGCGAAATTTTTTGTGTGAGCCGCCGGCAAACATTCCGGGAGGCTTATGGCTTTTCCAGAACCTTTTTGAGAAACCGTCCGGTGTGGGAAGATTTAACTTTGGCAATTTCTTCGGGAGAACCCTTGGCTACGATCTTTCCGCCAAGATCGCCGCCTTCAGGACCAAGATCAATAACATAATCGGCCTGCTTTATAACATCGAGGTTATGTTCGATAACAAGAACGGTGTTTCCGCCGTCAACGAGCCTCTGCAACACATCGAGAAGCTTGTCTATATCGGCAAAATGGAGACCTGTGGTAGGTTCATCAAGAATGTAGAGAGTTCTGCCGGTGGCGCGTTTAGAAAGCTCCGCAGAAAGTTTTATTCTTTGGGCCTCGCCTCCGGAAAGGGTTGTTGCGGATTGCCCGAGTTTGATGTAGCCCAGCCCGACCTCGTAAAGCGTCCTGAGCTTTGCCTTTACGGGAGGAATATTTTCAAAGAGGCTGAGCGCCTCCTCAACACTCATCTCGAGCACATCGGCTATGGATTTCCCCTTGTACTTCACCGCAAGCGTCTGCTCGTTGAAGCGCCTGCCGCCGCATACTTCGCATGGGACATATACATCGGGTAAAAAATGCATTTCTATCCTCTTTATACCGTCCCCGGCACATGCTTCACATCTTCCCCCTTTAACGTTGAAACTGAATCTCCCCGGCCTGTAACCACGCATCTTCGATTCCGGCAGCCTTGAAAACAGTAGCCGGATAGGGGCGAAGGCGCCAGTGTAGGTGGTGGGATTGCTTCTCGGTGTCCTTCCGATCGGGGATTGGTCTATTACGATCACTTTGTCAATAGATTCCGTACCGGTTATTTTTTTATGCAGTCCGGGCTTTTCTTTTGCTCTATAAAATTTCTTGGCAAGCGCCCTATAGAGAATTTCATCGACGAGCGTACTTTTGCCCGAACCGGATACCCCGGTAACGCAGATGAAAATACCCAGCGGCATCACTACATCGATGTCTTTCAGGTTATGTTCCGCGGCGCCGATAATCTCAAGCGCCTTTCCGCGTTTATAGCTTCTTCTTTTTTCGGGAACGCTTATTTTCAATTCCCCCCTCAGGTACTTGCCGGTTATCGATTTTTTCTCCCTCAGTACCTTGTCAACCGGCCCGCACGCAACAACCTCTCCGCCGTGGTCGCCCGGACCCGGCCCGAGATCAATCAGATAATCGGATTTGCGCATCGTTGCCTCATCGTGTTCAACCACGATCAGGGTATTTCCCATGTCGCGAAGCGCCAAAAGCGTATCCAGAAGTTTAGTATTGTCCTTCTGATGCAGTCCTATGCTCGGCTCATCAAGAATATACAAAACCCCGACGAGCCCCGCGCCAATCTGCGTAGCCAGCCGTATGCGCTGCGCCTCGCCTCCGGAAAGCGTGCTCGACCTCCTGTCAAGGGTAAGATATTCCAATCCTACGTTTTTCATAAACGTAAGCCGTGAAATGATTTCTTTCAGTATCTGATGCGATATTATTTTCTCGGTTGAGGTAAGCTTTAGATCGTTGAAAAAAATTTTCGCTTCCTTGACAGACAATTCCGTTACCTCCATTATGTTTTTCCCGCCTATGGTAACCGAAAGTACTTCCGGCTTCAATCTCTTTCCCGCACATGAGGGACACGGCAAAACAGACATGTATTTATTGATTTCCGTCCTGATAAACTCTGACTCGGTCTCCCGGAACCTGCGCTCGAGATTCGGTATCACACCTTCAAAATCTCCTCCCGCGGCCTCGTCACCGTAAAGAACGATTTTTCTCATCTTCCCGGAAAGCTTATTAAACGGCGTATCAACGTCGAGATCATAATTCCTTGCGAGACTCCTCAGGTAACGCCGGAAGTAAAGTATGAGTCCCTTTCCGCCTCTTCTCCAGGGTTCTATCGCCGATATGAGGGGCCTCGCCTTATCGGGTATTACGAGTTCGGGATCTATCTCTATTTTGTTCCCGAGCCCACCGCATAAATCGCAAGCGCCATATGGGCTGTTAAATGAAAAAGCTCTCGGGGCGAGTTCTTCAAAACTCAAACCGCAGGTTATGCAGGCGTTTTTTTCGCTAAAAAGGATGTCTTCTCCGGAATTTACGATTACGACACCGTTTCCGATCCCGAGGGCCGTTTCGATCGAGTCGGTAAGTCGTTTTTTTACCTCCGGAGCGACGACAAGCCTGTCTACTACCACATCTATCGTGTGGGTTTTATTCTTGCGAAGACTAATACTTTCGTCTTCCAGGTTTAATATTTTTCCGTCAAGACGCACCTTCAGGAAACCGTCTTTTCTCAGCCGACTGAAGAGCTCCCGGTATTCCCCCTTCCTTCCCGCAATCTTGGGGGCAAGAAGCATGATCTTTGTGCCGCGTGGAATCTTTAGTATTTTTTCCGTAATCTCCTGTGAACTTTGTTTTGTGATTTTTTTCCCGCATCTCGGGCAGTGCGCCAGACCTATCCTTGCAAAAAGAAGCCTCATATAATCGTAGATCTCGGTTTGCGTGCCCACGGTTGAACGAGGATTTGACCCGGCACTTCTCTGCTCAATGCTTATGGCCGGGGAAAGGCCTTCAATGTATTCGACGTTCGGCTTCTGGAGCTGTTCAAGAAACTGTCTGGCATAACTTGACAAACTTTCGACATAACGACGCTGTCCCTCGGCATATATCGTATCGAATGCAAGTGAACTTTTGCCCGATCCGGAAAGCCCCGTTATCACACAAAGCGTGTTGCGCGGGATTTTAACATCGATATTTTTCAGATTGTGTTCTTTCGCGCCTTTTATGAATATCGCCTTCTTCGTCATATCGGCTACATTTTATCACGATTATCCGCAGTTTGCAATAACACTTGACACGGATACCTGTTATGCTACACTGTTTTGTTATGGCACTGATGAAACCGTTTGGACACAAGGATTCAGAGAGGACAAGGCACGAGCTCAGCATATTGTACGAGATATCCAACGCCATGCGCACGACGCTCAAACTCGACCAAATCTTCTACATGATACTAACCGCACTCACCTCACACGAGGGCCTCGGTTTTAATCGCGCCATGCTTTTTCTCGTTGACGAAAGTGGAAATTTCCTTGAAGGAAAGATGGGGATAGGACCCCATTCCGGCGAAGAGGCAGACAGGATCTGGAAAGGCATAGAAAAAGACAAGCTGAGTCTTGAAGACCTGCTCAACTCGTACGATACATTTCGCAAAGATTCCGAATCAAAATTAAACACCCTTGTTAAGGGAGTAAAAATCGCCCTTACCGAAGAGATGGGAATACTTGCCCTCACCATACTGGAGGGAATGCCTTTTGAGGTAACAAGTGAAGAAGCCCAAAAAAAGGTCTCCCCCATAATCAAAAACACCTTCAATACGGATTTTTTCGTTACGGTGCCTCTGAAATCCAAAGACAAAACCCTAGGTGCCATATTGGTTGACAACATTTTTACAAAAAAACCGATAACGAAATCGGATATGAGGCTGCTGGCCATGTTTGCAAACCACGCGGGGCTCGCCATCGAAAATTCACGTCTCTATGAAGAGACGGAATATCTCTCAAAGACGGACTGGCTGACAAAACTCTGGAATTCGGGTGAACTCCATAAAACACTGGCAGTGCGGCTTGAGGAAAGCAGAACCGAGGATAAAAATCTGAGCATCCTCATGATAGACATAGACAATTTTAAGCATTATAACGATTCCGTCGGGCACAAAAAGGGGGATGTGGCGATTAGAAAAATATCCGATGTTCTTTCCCAGAGATCACGCGGTGCGGATTTTGTGGCAAGGTACGGCGGGGAAGAGTTTACCATTATCATGCCGGATACAAGTTCAGAGATAGCCTTCGCGATTTCCGAGCGGCTCAGGAAACATATTGAGAAACTCTTTTCCGGCAAGATGCTTCCCGAGGATGTCCCGAACTTGACTGTCAGTATAGGGATTGCGACATTCCCTTATGATGCCACTGACAAAGATAAACTTATCCACGCGGCCGACATAGCCCTTTACGAGGCAAAAAGAACCGGCAAAAACAAGGTATGCACCTATGACCGGCGCACGAAAAAGGGTTTTTTCGGTTTCGGAAAAAAGACCTAAACCAGAATCTCTTCCTTCTTGGACGCTCTGTCCTTTTCCTCCTCGGCAAATTTGACCGATACTATTTTTGAAATTCCCTTCTTCTCCATGGTGATACCATAGAGAATATCCGCCATTTGCATGGTTCTTTTCGAGTGTGTGATCACGATAAACTGCGAGATCTTCAGGAAATCCTGCAGCGTCCTGGCAAACTTTCCGATGTTTGATTCGTCAAGCGGCGCGTCAACTTCGTCAAGAATGCAAAACGGACTCGGTTTGACCTTGAATATGGCAAAAAGAAGCGCTATTGCCGTAAGAGCCTTTTCGCCGCCGGAGAGCAAAAGCAGGTTCTGTAATTTTTTACCCGGTGGCTTTACCACAATTTCTATTCCGCTTTCCAAAACATCACCCTCATCCAGAAGCAGAAGCTCCGCGTGGCCCCCTCCGAAAAGCATCTTGAAATAATCTTTAAACTCAACCTGTATTTTCTCGAAGGCCTCCACAAACATGCTCCTGGTAGTTTTGTTTATTTTGACTATGGCCTTGTGAAGCGATTCCTTTGCCATCAGGAGGTCCTCACGCTGCTGCGTCAGGAATACGTGTCTCTCCTCCAGTTCTTTGTGCTCATCGATTGCAACCAAATTTACCGTCCCTAATTTTTCCAGTTTGATCCTTAGAACCTCTATCTGATTTTTTATTTCTTCCCAGTTTGCATCCCGCGGTATTTCTATACTTGTTTGAGCAATATCGGTCTTATAGGCTTCTCGAATCCTGTCTGCAATATTCACGATCCTGAGTTCTTTTTCCCTTTTGCTTATCTCATGGCTGCGGATCTTATTTCGCAGGATCTCTATGAGTTCTTCTTTCTCCCGGGCAAATTTTTCTTTCTCCCGTAAACTCGCCGAAAGGGCCATTCTTTTCCCTGAAATCTCATTCAGCTTTTCATCGAATCGGGTTTTTTCTTCCTTTTTTACCGCGATCTCTTTTTCAAGTGACACCGATTCGCTCAGAAGTGCCGCAATTTTTACTTCTGTCTCTTCAAAACGTTTTTTCTTACTTTCGTGCTCCTTCTCAATTTCTTTGAAAACAGCGCCTTCTTTGTCCAGATTTACGACTTCCTGCGCTTCACTGTTTTTTAGAATACTTATTTCCGACCTTAATTCCGAAATTTCAAAAATCAGATCATCCATCGCTTTCGTTTTTGATTGAACCGCCAACTGCAAAGAGGAAATGTGTTCTTCCATTTTTGCGGATTCACTTTCGTTTTCGTTGAGTCTGACATTCAGGCTGTTGCCTTTCAGGGAGATATCATCAATAAATTCCCTTACCTCACTTATTTCAAGCTCGATGATCGCCAGCTCGTCATTTATCTTCTTCAGGTTCGACTCCGTTGATTCCTTTTGAGACAAGACGCCGGCATGCTCCACTTCTTCCCTCTTTAGATTATCCCTGATTAAGTCAACTTCGCGCTTCAAGCCTTCAATGTCCCCTTTTTTGACAACTGCCTCTCCCTTGAGCGTTTCCAACTGTTCGGCAATACGGGATTTTTCCACGCGAAGTTCCTCTATCTTCCTTGTCCTCCCGATGATTGATACAGTGTTCTTGTTTTTTGCGAACCCGCTAAAAATACAGCCTTTTTTAAGAAAAAAGCCGTCCCGGGTGACAAAACCGCCGGTTTTGTATCTGTCAAGCATTGCATAGGCTTTTTCGGTACTTTCGACCACATAGACGTCCCCAAAAAGATAATCCGCCAACCTGCCGTATGGTTCCTTCAACTTTACAAAGGAAGACAGCCTCGCCAGGTTTTCTTTTTGCATAAATCTTCCGAGCCTTGCATCCGGAACGGTATTTTTTATATCTTCGTATATTATGAAATGGACCGAGGCCTCACCGGAGAGCCGGACGAGGGCGTCCCGGCATGCGCTTCTCATCTCAACGACCACCGCTTGTGCCTTTTCACCGAGGGCCGCCTCGAGGGCAAACTCGTAGCCCTTTTCAGGGTCCACCATTTCTGCGACTATGCCCGCTATACCGTTCAACGCTCCGCTTTTTGCCGCTTCGGCGACAATTTTTACACCGTTCCCAAAGCCCTCGAATTTCTCTATCATCTCTTTCAGAATTTCTTCTTTCGAATCAAGGGCATTCAAAACGTTCCCGAGGTCGCTTATAGTTTTTTTGATCTCCTCAAATGAGCGTTCGCCGGAAACAAGACTCTCTCTGGATTCTGCCAGCATTCCGGAGGTTTTTCCGACTTTTTGCTTACACATATCCAGCTCCCTTGAAATCTCCCCGAGACGTAGCTTGAGAGTGTTTTTTTCCTCACCCACATTTTCTTTTTCCGTTTGAAGGCGCCTCATTCGGGCCTTTCTGTTTCCAAGATCCGCGCCAAGTTTTATGAGATCGTTTTTTGTCTTTGTCTGTGAAGCGATCAGGTCCATCGTATTCGTTTTGGCCAATTTTATGTCTTTTTGATGAACGCCGATCTCGTTCAAAAGATTTCCCTTTGTCTCGTCTTTTTTGGCGAGAGCGTCTTCTTTTTCCGCGCGCGTATTAGAGAAGAAATTCAGGCGTTCCTTCATCGCCGCTATTTCTTCCCGCTGCACCTTGGCCTTTTCCGCAAGACTCTCTATTTCCGCGATAAGGGATTGCTTAAAGTTTTTCAGATCTTCGGTCCTCTCACCATTAAGCATGATCCTGTGCGCTCCCTTTTCTACAAATATGGTAGCCTCCGACAAATTCCTCTGTGCATCGGCCATCTCCTGAATAATGGCGTCCAGTTCCTCCCTGTAACCGTTAATCAGCGTCAGGCTTTCATTGAGCTCGTTTCTAAGGCTTTTCTCTTCTTCATAAACGGCCTCCAGATGTTCTTTGTTAAGCGCGAGTTCAGCGTTCAAACTCCCTAACTCGTAAGCGGAAAACTTAAGATCCATGTCCTTCATTGTTTCGAAATCGATTTTATATCTTTCCGCTTTTCGGGCGTGGCGCTCTATCGAACCAATCTGCTTTTTGACCTCGCCTATGATGTCGCTTATCCTTACCAGATTGTTCTCCGTATGCTCAAGCTTTCTCATAGCCTCTTTTTTCTTTAATTTGTACCTTGATATACCGCTGGCTTCCTCGAACACAAAACGGCGGTCCTCCGGCTTGGAGCTTAGTATAAGACCGATCTTTCCCTGCTCAATAACA
>Ga0180433_10012124_pt1 | contig 10118 bp, 11 predicted proteins | sample SS_ome_8_FD_132980 | JGI IMG/M metagenome (GOLD analysis project Ga0180433, IMG submission 132980) | Hypersaline lake sediment archaeal communities from the Salton Sea, California, USA - SS_1_D_1 metaG | ecosystem: Environmental > Aquatic > Non-marine Saline and Alkaline > Hypersaline >...
CACCAGCGTGGTCGCATCGGTCACCGAACTGACGGTGTAGTTGCCGGGCACGATGGAGCCGCCCCCGTCCTCGACCTCGCCGCCCACCAGCGCAACGGTGTCGCCCGCCGAGATGCCGGTGGTGTCGGACACGGTCAGGGTCACGCCGTCCGTGGCCAGAGACCACGCGCCGGTCATGCTCGATTCGAGCACGGCGGTCACGGTCTGACGCGGAACGGCGGAACCGCGTCCCAGGTACTTGCCGGTGTAGAACCGTCCCCGGTGCGATCCGGACGCCCCGGCCACGAAGGTCAGAACGCCGGTGTTGATAACAGTGTCGACGGACAGCGCGATCTCGACCCCCTTCGATCCGGGGACGTACACCTCGATCAGTTGCCCACTCGTCTTTGCCGAGTAGTCGCGAGCCGCGACACCCTTCCAGAACCGGGCGTTGGTCAGGTTCGGACGCTCGACCCGGTTGCATCTTCGCGCATCGGCGGCGGTCGCCGTGCCGTAATCGTGGTTTTCGCAGACGCTCTCGCCCTTCTTGAGGGCGTCGCTCCCCTCGTACCATACCCACTCCGAAATGGCGTTGGCCATCTTCTGCGGGCCGTTCAGGCTCTTGTCGCCCATTGGGTCATTCTCCGTTTTCCTGAAAGGTTATGGTCCCGGCGCAGACGAATCCGCGCCGGATAACCGGGTTACTTGGAAATCACGACCTGCCGGCGCAAATCGGTGCAGACCATGTTCAGCGTGGCGTCGAGGTCCACGCGACGCACCAGGTGCTTGTTGGGCACCATGTAAGGCTTCGTGAGGTTGTTCTCCCAGCCCGACATGACGCCGATAGCCATCCACCTCCAGTCCAGCATGTAGACGGGGTCGGTGCTGTCGTTGTCGAGGAACGGAGCATAGGTGACCGGCGTGGACTTGAAAAACACACGGCCGTCCTTGCTGGCCAGGTCGTTGCCCAGGTTCATATTCTGGGCCTCGAGCAGCTCTTCCATCGTGCCGATCACTCTGTCGTTGGTGTAGATGCCGTTGCGCATCGACCCCAGCTTGGGCGTGGCGTGAGACACGACCGAACGGAATCGCGACTTGCGGGCGGCGCGACGCATCTTGCGCACGATGTCTTCCTTCGTGATGGCGGCGTACTGCGCCGTCCAGTTGGCGTAGCGAGGATAGTTCGTGCTGGAGATGCCTCCGCGCCCGTCTGTGAACCCCGACGGATCGACGCCGTAAAACCCCTCGGTGGCGCTCTTGGTCACCCAGTAGGCGATGCCGAAGGGAGTCTTGTCGTCGCTGGAATCGGTCGGCTTGCCCCACAGAATCTCTTCGAGGAGTTCGTAGAAGCTGACCATCATCCCCGTGTACTTGGTCTGGATGAGATCCACGATGGCCGTGCCGCCGCGCTGAAACGCCTTCAGCTTCTGGTCGTAAATGTAGTGAGCGTTGACGTGGCGGGGCGCGACCTCGCCCTTAATCATGGTGTCGCTCTCGGAGCTGCCGTCCGTCTCGTACAACCCCACGGTCCGCGCCGAGTGGTTGTGATCGATCTGGGCCTCAAACTCCCAGTTCTCGCCGCCATCGAACTTCTTCTGACGCTGTTTCCACATCTCGCGGACAGCGACGTGATCGGTCAGATCGGTCTGCATGTCCACGAATGCGCCACGATTGATGAGCTTGTTCTGCGTCAACAGAACGGCGTCATCGATTTGGCTGTATGCGATTCCCGGCATTGGGAAGTCTCCTTATGTGTCCCCGCATTACGGGGGTTATTTTTTGTCGAAAAACTTTCTGTCCAGCTCGCTGGCCACCTCTTCGAATGCATCCCCCTTGGGCTTTGGCCTGCGGGCAGAGGGCCGGTTGATGTGCAGACCCTTCCGCTTCTCCAGCGCCTCGGATGTTGCGGCGTCGGTAGCCTGTGCGAGTTCCTCTTTGAGCACCAGGTCGGCAGCCTCGCGGAACACGGAGTCCCGCTCGACCTCCTGACCTGTGGCCTTGTAACCAGCCTCCAGAAGCTCGAACTTCCGCTTCAGGGCGTCGCGCTTCTCGGGGGCCGCCTTGAGGACCTCCGAAACGCCAAGGGCATTGACCTGGGAGTCGAACCACTCCACCCCCTGACTGCCCCGCAGTTCCTGAATCATGCCGCTCTGGCTACGAATCAGGTCTTTCATGGCCTTGAATCCCGCGACGATCTGTTCGTCGTATTCGTCGGGGTTCAGGTCGGGAATGGAGGCCAGCAGGTCGTCAACACCCGGCTCTGTGGCCTGGGCTCCGTCGTCCTCGTTGTCCGTTCCCTCGTCGTCGGCTCGGGTCGTGGCCTCGAGTCTATCGCAGACCTTGGCCAACAGGTCGGCGTTCGGGTACTGCCGGGCCTCGGACAGGGTCAACCCCGCCTTCACGGCCCTCTCCACCAGATCATCGGATACCGGCGCGGGGTCATCGCCTCCGTCCGGGCCCGTTTGTTCGCTGTCGCCGGTCTCGTCGTGTTTCACGCCGGCGGGTTCTTCCGGCTCTTCGGTCTTGTCTTTGACTTCGGCCTCGGCTTCGACGCCAGAACCTTCGAGTTCGGCCCGCTCCTTCTCGATATCCTGCATGGCGGTCTCGACGCCGGCGTCGATTTCGGCCGAGAGGCTTGCATCGATTCCGGTTTCGGGCGAATCGGCCGAGGTCATTTCGTTGGGCTTGCCCACAACTATCTCCTGTGCAGTTTGTGTGTTAGAATGCGGACCGGTCGAACATGCCTCGGGCTTTCAGCGCCCGTTTGCGATGACTGGCGTCTCGATACACGGGGTCGCCGTCCTTTGTGACCTCCGTGGGAACCCCGGACCTTCTCAGATGCTCGCGCAACTGATCGGCCTGTTCCGCGTGAACGCCGCTGGCAAAGCACGTCATGGGCCACCCGGCAGACGCCGGAACCCCGACGCGCTCCGAAAAGTAATCCCTGTGGCCTAACTTGCCGTTGATCTTGATGGTCTTAGGGGCCTTCCCGATGCGGGCGAAGATTTCCCGGGTGACACCATCCTCGTTGATGTAGCAGTAAACCGGCATCACGCCCCCCTTCCGACAGCGGCCATCTCACTATTCTGAACCCCAACCCCCATCAGCGCCCGCGTCAACACGTCGTCCTTGCCGTGTCGGGTCGCGCCCGGCCGGTTGACCCGCTCATACGTGCGGGTGGTGTGGGCCGGCATCGCCACGGGAGTCTCGCTTCCGCCCCGCTGGGGCGCGCCTTCGCCGCCCTGCCCATCGAAGACGACGATGTCGGCCAGTTCGGGCGTGTTGCTGAGTTGACTGATGATCTCGATCAGCTTTTGCAGGTCGATGCGGCCGCCCTGCTCCTGCACAGCCGGCAGGATGGGGAACACGAAGCGTTCCAGGCCCATGCCGATCTTCTGAAGTTTGATGGACGGGGAATCGGGCGCCATCGAATGGGCATCGATATCGAGGTTGTAGTCGAGGAAATCCCCGTCCCTGGTTTCGGCGGACCACACGACCGGCAGGGTAATGTCCGTGCCCTTGACGGGCTTTTCGACCGTGCGCTTGCGAACCGGGTCGGTCCACTCGTACCACGCCAAGGATTTGAATATCCCGCTGACGAACTTCATGGTGCGGCCGCGCATCTTACTGAGGCGCGCATCGGCGGCGTCGCTGAGCATGCGGTCCTGACCCACAGTGTCGGTCATCGGGGCCAGGCCGCCCAGCGTGTCGAGGTTCCCGGCGAAGTAGCTGAACAGGTCGCGCACCTGCAAGAAGAAGGCCAGGGCCGGGGCGTCGATCCCTCCCACGGTAATCGTCTCGGGCTTCTGCCCGTTGTACCTGATCCCGTCCCCGTCATTGGCAGCCTGGAACGCGTTCACGCTTTCGTCGTTGCCACCAGAGAACCCGGCCACGGACTTTTTGCTTTCGGCCTGCTTGGCGAGTTTCCGGAACAGGGCATTCCCCAGCTCGTGAAGGTCGGTCCAAAGGGCGATAGGGGGAAGCGGGCGAATGTTTCCGGGAACCTCGGAGAAGCTGAGGCGGTGGTATGGCCCGCACTCGGGACCGTCCCAATCGATCACCTGAAACAGCTTCTGGCTCTTGACGCCATAGGTGACCATCTGCCGGGAGTCGTGAAGAAACACGTCACGCAGCCATACCTTCTCGCGGTAAAGGTCGGCTCCTTCATCCACCCCGATCCCATCGGCCCTCTCTCCTCCATCGGACCCGATGACGGTATGGTCGTCGGGCTCGACGTCGGACTGCTTCCCATCGTACATCGACCGCGCCACATCTACCGGCAGCCAGTAATCGTTACCTTCGAACTGAATGCCGCTGAAGGTTTTTGCCGACATGTCGAAGAAGTAGTCGTCCAGATCGATCGGGTCCACGAACGCCTCGCCGACCTCGTGCCCCTTATAGCTCGATCCGTTATAGGAAATACCCATCTTGCAGACGCCAAAGGCGAACATAGCCTCCAGGACACAGCGTTGCAGTGTGTCGTCCAATCCGATTTCGTCGGGAATTTCGTTGAGGACCAGCTCCATCGTTTTGGCGAACGGCTTCAGTCTCCGAACCTTGGTCGATACCATCACGCGGGGGGTCTGGGGGGCAAGCTGGCGAAGGTAAATGGTGGTCGCCAGTTCGATCATGTTCACGGGAACCCGCTTATCCGGGCCGCTGTCCGAGTAGTGGGTGGTGACGAACTGGCGGATGGCGTCAACGCGGTTCCGTCGCGGCGCCTCGAGCTGGCCGATGGACCAGTCAACGGCCGTCCGGAGCTGCTTGAAGTTGACACGGAGTCCCGCCATTACCACCCCTCCCCCAACCGGTCACTCGACTTCCGGCGCGCCTCGTCCTCTTTCTGCTTCATGCGCCAGGCCAACGACCCATAGGGCTCCTTCGGCTCTTCCGCTTTGGCCGTCTCCTGCCACTCGTGCAGCCCCTTGCAGGCCAGGGCGTCGGCGATGGTCTCGTCTCCGTGCGCCGTACGCGCTCCGCTGGGGTCGACAGTGTTGGCGGCCGAACTGTGCTCGATGGTGCCATCGGCCTTGCGAATGAACTGAAGGCATTCCCTCATGCCGGAATCGCTGCGGTTTATGTAGCGATGGTCGGCTAGAGCGGCGCGGTAGTCCTCGAGCAGGGCCTCGCGGGCCTCGGGGTTCAAAAAGTATCCGGGTTCGTCGCTAATGGCCCGCGTGACCTTCTTCTCATTGCGCCGGTAGTAGATATTCCCGTACCCGAAGTTGACCACCCGGTCCCGGAACACCTTCCCGGTGGGGCCGCTTCCGTCCCAGATCATCAGGGCCTTGTTGAAGAACATCGCCAAGGCGAGCGTGTGTTCGGCGAAGGGGTTGGGGCGAAGGTGGGGGGTGCGAAGCGCCCCCACCTTCTCCCCGGTCGCCCGGTCCACCACACAGGACACAGAATTGCTGGCTCCGGTTCCGGCCGACACGTCGGAGCCAATCACGAACTTGCGATCCGCGGCGGGACGCCCCCGCCCATCCAAAGGAATCCACAGCGACAGAGCCCCCTTGGGGTTCTCAACGAACCGCTTGGGCTCGAGAGTTTCCCGGTCAAACTCCAGGTCGCCCACCAGAAGCGGGGGCCGGCAATATTGCTTTCGAAGGTTCTCGATGAACTTCGGATCGAAGAAGGGATAGTCGGAACCGACGAAATCGATATCCAGCTCCTGGGCGATCTCGCGCTCATTAGCGCACCGCCGGCACTGATGATCGTACCAGGGGCTTCGAAGTTTCGGCCCAGTGTAGCCGGGCAAGGTGGTCAGGCTGTCGCTCGGGTCCAGAACGAACGGGTACTCGTCCGGAAACCTCACCAGACGACGAGCGCCACCGTCCCCCTTGACCTCGACCTCCCCGCGCCACCGGTCAAGCAGGACAACGTCGCCGGTACGCTCGTCGGTCGTGTACAGCCCTCGCGAGAAGATGGGATGACGGGACCAGTGCAGGTACATGACGTGCGCGTCGAGCTTCGTACACACGTCGTAAAAGGCGTTTTGCCCGCGAGGGGTGGAGTAGAACATCCGGCAATTGGTCACGTCCCGCGTACCGGTCAGGACCGCATAGCCATCGGCGCCGAAGGGACCGAACTCGTCGATCATAATCGCCGTTCGCCGGTCGCCTACCGCCAGATTATCGGTCGTACTCTCCCCGTCGATCACCGAGGCATTGTCAGGATTCTCGAGGTGCATTTCCTTACGGTTGGGGTCTTTATTACCCAGCCACCGCCCGGACGGCAGCAGCCACTTCGGCTGATGCCGGTGCAGGAAATCGAGTTTCCAAAACAGGGCCTTGGGGTCGCCGCGTTTATCGACCAGCTCCTGCTTACGCGACACAACGAGAAACGATTGATAGTCGCGAAAGTGCCAGAACCATTCGATGACCGACAAACCCATCCAGCTTGCGCCCGTGCCACGGCTCTTGGGCCTGGCCTCGTCGCGGCCGGTCTCGATGGAGCGGGCCGTCTCCAGCATGGATTCGTCCTGATACTCGTAGGTGATAAACGGCGTCACCGGGTACCCGGCATTGTCCTTGGGTGAGTAGGTCCAGCAGAACGTGTTGACGTAAAACAGGATATCCTCGGCGCACATCGCCTTGATCTGGGCGGCGGCCGCCGGGTCCGTGCCGGCCATGCGGAGGATTTCGTCCCGGAAGCGAAGGTTGGCGTTCAGGTCTTTGGGGACCAGGCCATAATGGTGGCAGTTGGCCAACAGGGGGGCCGTCATCAGCAGCACCAGCCCGAGAATGTAAACGGTTTTCGCCACACTATTCCTCGCTTTCGAAGTCGCAGAACTCGTCGGGAATGGGAGCGGGGGCGGGAATCGAACCCGCGCGGCCAAGGTCATGGGCCTCGGTTGGGATGCCAGCACCCTCCCCGCTGCTACAGTTGACACTGATCGTGCGAATCCGGGCAATCATATCCAGCACTGGTTGGCCATCTACCACGCGTCCATCGTCCTGAGCCTCCAGTTGCGAACGGCTGGGAATCAGCTTGGACCAGAGCTTCTCGATGAAGAAATTAAGAAAGGCCGGGTTGCTTCGGCACTCCCTCAACAGCGTCCACGCAAACGGATCGGGGCAAGTGTCGGGAGACGGGACAGGATTGTCGATGTTTCGCGCCACCCATCGAACAATCTCTGGCTCCGATGCCGTCTTGCCCGCCAGATCGGCGGGGGCAAGCTCCATCGTCGTTGAGCCAGTGTTCGTGTCGGGGTTGAGGTCCATGTCAATACTTTTAACGCCTATTTTGGGACTAAAGTCAACCCCTATTTGGCCTATAAGGTCAATTAGTTGTTTTTAGTTATAATTGATAGGCAATAAGAACAGGCTGGATCGTAGAGTGCCGTTTCGATGGAGGGGAGGTAACTTGAACCTTTTCCAGAAAATCGGGGTGGGGGTCTGGTAAACATTTTGGAGGTCGAGGAGTCCCGTTTCCTTTTTGGGTCCCCTATCGCCCTGGAGCGCCGCCCTCCTGCTCGATTTGTGCCACGGCCGGAGTGTTTGAGTTGATGACAAGGGTTCCCTTGTGTCGAGCAAGCGATGAAACCGATATTATTGATACACAATCTGGACTGAATCGGATTGATCGGGACGAGTTGACACACTTTGATCGCCCTACGCCCCCCCTCCTCCGCCTCCTCCTCCCCACCCTTTCCTCCCCCTCGCAACCCCCTCTGCTGTCACTGCCTTAATCGCCACAAATATATGTCTAACACTGTCAACGCATCACAAGGCAACCTTGGGCATAATCTCAAGTGTCTAACACTGTCAATGTGTCAACATTGTCATACATTGTCATACATTGTCATAATACTAATAACTCCAAATACTCTAAGCGCTATCACTACTCCACCCCATTCCCCTCTCAAAACCCCCACGCAGACATTGTACCCCCATGTTGGCAGTTAGACATGTTTGACACTTGATTATGTCGTTGGCCTAGACAGAATCCATGCCATCGTGTCCCGGTTGCGCTTGTCTGCTCCAAGATTATGTCAATAAATATTATTTAATTTTATTTTTTGCTTGACCACAAGTCTACCTTGTGCGATATTGATAGTATGAGGCGGGCGTCCGCCTAACGTGTAGACGAAAAAACAGGAGAAAGCCCCATGAAAATCACCGTCGAAATGGTATTAAGTTGGAGTCCGTGTGACGACTACAGCGAGTCGCGCCTGCGCGAACTCCTGGGCGACGGCCTGACCCCCCTGGAGGTCGCCGCGCTGGACATCCCTATCGAAGATCGTATCTGGGCGCTGCTGCACGAGCCCGTTTTCACTCTTGGTGTATTGCGCCTGCTGGCTTGCGATTTCGCTGCCGAGGCCCTGCCGCATTGGGAGGCGAGGTACCCAACCGACCGCCGCCCCCACGAGGCGGTGCGTGTGGCTCGGGCATATGTAGTCGGAGATGCCAGCAAAGAGGAGTTGGCCTCCGCACGGGACGCCGCATCGGCCGCCGCATCGGCCGCACGGGCCGCCGCACGGGCCGCATCGGCCGCCGCATGGGCCACACAGGACGCCGCATGGGCCGCCGCACGGAATCGCCAGTTGGAGTTAATTGTTGACTCGATCCTTTCCAGCTGACCCCCTTCCACTCAAACAGGAGATAAACCGAAATGTCCGCAAAAGAATGCGAAGGGCTGTATGTCAGGTGCTGTGAATGCGGTGTGATGATCAACGAAAGCGAGTGGGAGGCCCACGCAATCGCACCGTGCGCAGTACCCAAGCAACACGAGGCGGCTCGATCCGCGGAAGGGGCTCGTGGAGTTCGCGCCGCCAGCGCCCTTGTCGCCGATATGAGCGTCGAAACAGCCGCCGCCCCCGAACTGCTGGATACCATCAGGGGAGCCATCGCCAAGGCAGAAGGGGGTGCCTCATGACACTCCCCGGAAACGCCTCCCCTTCGGCCAAGGGTCAGGCCGCCGCCCGAGCCTACCTGTTCCATCTGGAGCAGATGCGCAAGGCGCGCCGCGAGACGGTGAGGGTGGCGGTCGAAATGTCCCTCGGAATTGTCATGATCGTAGGCCTTTTTCTGGCCGCATGGTCCATTTTTTAAGGAAACCACGATGAATTACACCCTCAGTCTGAGCGAAATCTACGTCCTCTCCCATGCTGCACGGGATAAATCGCGATGCTACCCGGCCCTGGAGAGCGAAGTTTCGACCTGCTGCCGCCTCGTAGAGCGCGATCTTCTCTATGGGGGCGAGTGGGACGACGACGAGAAGTGTTGGAAGTACGAGATAACGGAAGCCGGAATCAACTTGATCGACGATATTAAAAAGGAAATTGTGGAAGGAGGGTGTTTAGTATGCAAGCCGTGATCTACACAAGGTTCTCTCCACGTCGAAATGCCGAGACGAGCGAGTCCTGCGAGACCCAGGAGGCCATCTGCCACAACCATGCCTCCCGCAAGGGATACGAGGTCGTCCTGGTGGTCCACGACCGCGACGTGTCGGGCAAGGACGAATACCGGGAGAACCTCTGGCAAGCCATCGAGGCAACGCCGAAGGGCGGTATACTGCTCGTCATGAAGCGCGACCGGTTGGCCCGCAACGTTTATCTGTCCGAGCAGATCAACCGGGCCGTAGCCTCCCGTGGCGCCACCATCGAGGCCGTGGCCGGCGACGTGGAGGGCGACAGCGACGAGGCCGTGATGATCCGCCAGGTGCTGGCCAGTATCGCCGAGTACGAGCGCAAGCTGATCGCCAGGCGCACCAGTTTCGCCATGCGTCAGCACCAGCGCACGGGCCGCCGCATGGGCCGCTATTCCCCCTACGGGTGGACGCTGAACCCAGAAGACCCAACAATCATGGACCGCGACCCCATCGAGCAGGTGGCCATCGAGCGAATTATTGAACTGGCAACCGAGGGGAAAACCCCATATGCTGTCGCTCGGGCAATGAACGAGGAGATGCCCGAGGCGGCGCGGGGGGCCTCATGGAACGCACGGACGATCAGGAAGATCGTGGAACGAGCCCGATAACCCAAACGCAAGGAGAGTGCCATGAACTGTTACAATTTGCAGGTGTAGTTTTTCCGCGCCTCCTTTGTCAGTTTGTCCTCGGTCGCACTCATGCGTCACCGTCCTTTTCTGCCTTCTTGGCCGTCCTGATGTGTTCAAGTATGTCATGCGCCGCCACCA
>Ga0180433_10012125_pt1 | contig 10118 bp, 3 predicted proteins | sample SS_ome_8_FD_132980 | JGI IMG/M metagenome (GOLD analysis project Ga0180433, IMG submission 132980) | Hypersaline lake sediment archaeal communities from the Salton Sea, California, USA - SS_1_D_1 metaG | ecosystem: Environmental > Aquatic > Non-marine Saline and Alkaline > Hypersaline > Sediment...
AGCTTGACCCAAGAGCCCGTACGCCGATCAGTGCCGACTCCTACCCAACAAAACGAGGTGCAAACTGTGATCTGCGGGGTTTATCATCATGACCGCCAAGATTTATGCATAAACCAGGCTAGTCCCTTGTCTCATGAAGTAGGGTCGAGGCTCCGGGGGCACGCCTCTTCCGGGATAAGGCAACGGGCTTTGGAACCGAACGGGATGCGAGAGACCAATGGATGCTCGAAGCATCATACTGAAGAAAAGGGACGGCGATGAGCTGTCGTCCGAAGAGCTGGAATACATGATCTTGGGGTATACGGAGGGCGATATACCCGATTACCAGATGTCCGCTTGGCTCATGGCGGTGGTGTGCCGAGGAATGACGGACGCCGAGAGACATGAGACGACGAAGCTGATGTTGCGCTCGGGAAGGGTCATTCGCCCCGAAGAGCTGCCGTCGCCGTCCGCCGACAAGCACAGCACGGGCGGAGTCGGAGACAAAGTGTCGCTGGCGCTGGCGCCTCTTGTCGCATCCGCCGGTGTCTATGTACCGATGCTGTCGGGGAGGGGCCTCGGGCACACGGGGGGCACTCTGGACAAGTTCGAGTCGGTGAAGGGTCTGAGAACGGATCTTTCGGTTGAGGAGTTTTTTTCTACCGTCGAGACCGTGGGAGCTTGTATTGCGGCCCAGACGGAGGAAATGGCGCCCGCCGACGGCAAGATATATGCTTTGAGAGACGTCACGGGGACCGTGGCGTCCGTCCCGCTCATTGTCGCGAGCATAATCAGCAAGAAGGTCGCCGAAGGCGCTGAGTCGCTCGTCTTTGACGTCAAGTGGGGGCGGGGCGCGTTCATGACGGAGATGGACGGGGCGCTTGAGCTGGCGGCCAAGTTGGTCGAAGAGGCGGAAAGGTTCGAGAGGAAATCGGTGGCCTTCGTTACCGATATGAATCAGCCGCTCGGAAACGCGGTCGGCAACGCTCTGGAGCTGGTTGAAGCGGTGGAGTTGCTTAAAGGGCGAGGGCCGCGCGACCTCACGTTCCTCACTTTGCTTCTCGGAGCAGCGATGCTGGATCTGGCTGGCAAGGCCGATGGGATCGCGGCGGGAGCGGAGATGCTAAAGGACGAGGTCGTAACGGGCCGCGCCTTGGAAGTGCTGAAGGCTATGGTGGAAGCTCAAGGAGGGGATCCTGCGTTTGTCGATGAGCCCGCGACACTCCCCAAGGCCTCGCGTGTGGTCGAGGTCTGCTCGACTGCGCGGGGCTACGTGAGCTCGATTGACTGCGCCGGGTTAGGCTCCCTGGTTTGCGACATGGGCGGCGGCAGAAAGAAGGCAAGGGACGAGATAGACCGTGGTGTCGGGGCTGTCCTGGTCAAGAAGAGAGGCGAAGAGGCGGACAGAGGAGAGCCATTGGTCCGCCTCTATTTGTCCGGACGTTCCCCGGCTGACGAGCTCGCGGGGAGGGCCGGTCGGCTGTTCACCATATCTGATGCCCCTCCCGCGCCCAGACCGCTTGTCTCATGGATAGTGACGCCCCATGGGGCGGAGCGGTGGACGGACGCCGTACTCCCGCATTAGAATCAGCGAAACAGTGTGAGCGCGTTCCGGTCTTCTCGGGCCGCTGCGTAGATCGGAAGCGCCTCGGAATGCCCCGCTGAAGTTCGAGACACGCGTGGGCGCACGACGGTCCGGGAATCGGCACGACGGCGTACCGGTCCGGGCGCGGTGACGGGATCGCGGCCGCCGATCTCCCCCGAGGCTACCACGGCCCTTCTTCTTCTCTTTCGGGTTCCTCTCTGTCCAGGGCCCTCAAGTTCAAGAGAGATCTTCTGATGTCATAGGCGGTTGAACGCGAGTGGAAGTAGCACTCCTCAACCGGCGCGGTTCCCTCCCTGTAAAGCTCGGTGGTTGTCTCGGGGCAGAGATCCGTGGCCAGAAGTCCGGTCTTCGTGCAAATCTTGGCCGACACTATTCCCCTGGGACGTCTGAATACGGCGTCGTTTGATTTCTCTGAGGCGGCGAGCATGAGCTTCGTCCAGATCGGGAGGGCGGCCGCGCTTCCCGTCCCGGTGTTCTTGTTCCCAATGGACCTCTTCAAGTCGTAACCCACCCACACTCCCGCGGCGAGGTCCGGTATGAAGCCGATGAACCACGCGTCGGTATAGTCGTCATATGTGCCGGTCTTGCCGGCGGCGGGACCCTTGAGTCCCATTGCCCTCGCTCTGCGACCCGTGCCGTGATTGACGGCGGACTCCAACATGCTGGTCAGAAGATAGGCCGTCTGTTCGCTGAGCACTTCTTCCGAATGAGTTTCATTCTCCTCGAGCACGACGCCGTTTCTATCCACTACCTTTAGAACCGAGATCGGCTCGACCCTGATACCGGTGTTTGCGAAGACGGCGTACGCGGCCGTGAGATCTAGGAGGCTCACCTCCGGGGTTCCCAGGGCTATTGACGGGACGGCCGGAATTGGGGTCCCTATTCCCATGCGATGCGCGTAGTCCGCAACGGTTGAAGCTCCCAGCCTGCTGAGCAGTCTTATGCAGGGGATGTTTATCGAGTGGTTCAGGGCCTCTCGAAGCGTTACGGGTCCGCGGAAGTCTTTGTCGAAGTTGCTCGGGCTCCATTCTTGTCCGGTAGGAAGCTCCATCACCAAAGGGGCGTCCAGAAGCAGATCCGACGCGGTGTATCCCGCGTCCAGCGCCACGGCGTAGGTGAAAGGCTTGAACGCCGAGCCCGCTTGCCGGTGCGCCTGGACGGCCCTGTTGAAGTTGCTGTGGCTGAAGTCGCGTCCTCCGACCATCGCCTTCATGAAACCGGTTGAAGGTTCCATCGCGACGATCGCCCCCTGCAGGTAGGGGGTCGCGGCCGCTCTTAGCTCCTGGCTACTGCCGGATGTATCGTAGGATGCGCGTGTCACCTTCGCCCGGCTTTGCTTTTCCAACTCCGTCAGGTGGGCTTCCAACGCCTCTTCCGCAATCTCCTGAAGCTCCAGGTCGAGCGTGGTATGTACCGTCAAGCCCGCTTCGTAGACCTGCCTGCTGCCGTAGGCCTCGTCCAGATAAAGGCGGACCATCTCGACGAAATAGGGCGCCTTTCTGCCTCCCTCGCTCCTAGGCAGCACTTCAACAGGGGCCGCGTCGGCTTCCTTCATCTTCTCCTCAGTGATGCAGCCCGTGTCCAACATGCTCCTCAGGATCAGGGACCGCCTCTTCTTGGCGAGGTCGGGGTTGCGTCTGGGCGAGTAGTCTCTCGGGTTTCTGGGAAGTCCCGCCAGAAGCGCGGACTCCGCGAGATCAAGCTCCGCGGGGGTCTTCCCGAAGAAATCTCTTGAGGCCGCGGCGATTCCGTAGCTTCCGTCTCCGAAGTAGATCTGGTTGACGTACATCTCCAGGATCTCATCCTTCGAGTATCGGCGCTCTATTTGGAGGGCGAGAACCGCCTCCCGTATCTTCCTGCCGAGGGTCTTCTCATGGGTCAGAAAGAGGTTCCAGGCGAGCTGCTGAGTTATCGTGCTTCCGCCTTCGACGATCCGTCCGGCCTGGAGATTATGGACGGCGGCCCTTGCTATTCCGAAGAGGTCGATTCCCCAGTGCTTGCGGAACCTCCTATCCTCAGTGGAGATGATGGCGTCTATGAAATCCCGGGAAACGTCTTCGAGGTTCACGAGGGACCTGTTCTGGCTGTAGAGCTCCCGGACAAGTCGGCCCTCGCAGTCGAGAATGGTGGTTTTGAGCGCGGGTTCTATGGTGGCGAGCGCCTCGGGTGAAGGCAAATCCCGACTCGCCCATGAGAATATGCCGAACGCGGCCCCTGCGCAGACACAAATGGTTATTACCAAAGCGGTTAGGAAAAGTCGCATACTCGGGCTCCTCCCAGCCCGTGCGCCCGGAAGGGCCGAACCCAAGAGGGATCAAATCCGCACCCCAAGTCTAGGGCCTTCGGATTGGTCAGTCAAGTGGGCGCTAGCGGGGGTAGTGGGTCGTTTTCGTCGTGTCGCGTTTGGCTTCGCATGCGCGGTAGAGGTGGTTCCGTAGGGGCTACGCGTCCGCCCCGGGGAGCCAACCGGCTTGGCCGCAGCGGACCTCGGCTCGTTCCGGCAATCGGCCCTTACGGGAACCGCCCTGACCGCCGGGCCGATCTAAGGGCCGCGGGGCGCAAACTCAGCGACCCCCCGTGGCGGGTTCGGGGCGGGGATCGCGGGTCTTCTCCTAAGCATATATATGGCAATGCCTTAGATTTACAGCGCTGCGCCCATAAAAATGCTTGACAGCGGAGGAGAATGTCGATAATAATCCTTGGGTTGAGTCTACCCCGCTGCCCGGAAGTGGCGGGGAATTTTAGGCTTGACAGCCCGATGGCCTGCTGCTATAGTGGTCAACTGGGTAAAGGCCCTCTAGCATCCTACCCGAGGGTCTTCTGATCTTTGAAAAAAAGAATAGTGCATGTCGCGCATGAATGTCTTGCGATCTTACTCCGACCCTCAGGGGTCGATCCGTAGAAAAACGTGGTGCGTTATGCGCCATAAGGTTTTTCTGACAGCGGAGAGTTTGATCCTGGCTCAGAACGAACGCTGGCGGCGTGGATTAGGCATGCAAGTCGTACGAGAAAAGAGTCTTCGGACTCCTAGTACAGTGGCGAACGGGTGAGTAACGCGTGGGAAACCTGCCCCTGAGATGGGGATAACTCCCCTAACGGGGTGCTAATACCGAATGACATTCTCGATTCGCATGTGTCGAGAATCAAAGGTGGCCTCTACATGTAAGCTACCACTCAGGGATGGTCCCGCGTCCCATTAGCTTGTTGGTAGGGTAACGGCTTACCAAGGCGACGATGGGTAGCTGGTCTGAGAGGATGGTCAGCCACACTGGGACTGAGATACGGCCCAGACTCCTACGGGAGGCAGCAGTCGAGAGGCTTTGGCAATGGGGGAAACCCTGACCAAGCGACGCCGCGTGGGCGACGAAGGCCTTCGGGTTGTAAAGCCCTGTCATGTGGGAAGAAAAGTCGCCGGGCTAATATCCCGGCGATTTGACGGTACCACAAGAGGAAGCTCCGGCTAACTCCGTGCCAGCAGCCGCGGTAACACGGGGGGAGCAAGCGTTGTTCGGAATTACTGGGCGTAAAGGGCGCGTAGGCGGCTTGGTAAGTGGGACGTGAAATGCCCCGGCTCAACCGGGGACCTGCGCTCCAAACTGCCAAGCTTGAGTACAGGAGAGGGGAGTGGAATTCCCGGTGTAGCGGTGAAATGCGTAGATATCGGGAGGAACACCAGTGGCGAAGGCGACTCCCTGGCCTGATACTGACGCTGAGGCGCGAAAGCTAGGGGAGCAAACAGGATTAGATACCCTGGTAGTCCTAGCCGTAAACGATGGGCACTAGGTGTAGGAGGTATTGACCCCTCTTGTGCCGCAGCTAACGCATTAAGTGCCCCGCCTGGGGAGTACGACCGCAAGGTTGAAACTCAAAGGAATTGACGGGGGCCCGCACAAGCGGTGGAGCATGTGGTTTAATTCGACGCAACGCGAAGAACCTTACCGGGGCTTGACATGCAGAGGACAGGCGTGGAAACACGTTCTCCCTTCGGGGTCTCTGCACAGGTGCTGCATGGCTGTCGTCAGCTCGTGTCGTGAGATGTTGGGTTAAGTCCCGCAACGAGCGCAACCCTTGTCCCTAGTTGCTAGCGGGTTATGCCGAGAACTCTAGGGAGACTGCCGGTGGTAAGCCGGAGGAAGGTGGGGATGACGTCAAGTCCTCATGGCCCTTACGTCCCGGGCTACACACGTGCTACAATGGCCGATACAGAGGGTTGCAATGCCGCGAGGTGGAGCTAATCCCAAAAAGTCGGTCTCAGTTCGGATTGTAGTCTGCAACTCGACTGCATGAAGGTGGAATCGCTAGTAATCGCGAATCAGCAGGTCGCGGTGAATACGTTCCCGGGCCTTGTACACACCGCCCGTCAAGCCACGAAAGTCGGCAGTACCCGAAGTCGCTGTCCTAACCCGCAAGGGAGGGAGGTGCCGAAGGTAAGGTCGGTGATTGGGGCTAAGTCGTAACAAGGTAGCCGTACCGGAAGGTGCGGCTGGATCACCTCCTTTCTAAGGAGAACATGGCTGCCGGGTTCGCCCGGACGCCGGACTCCTAGGTCAATATCGCAAGTTTCATCCGGCATGCACTATTCTGTATACTCCGGCGGTGCTCGGACTTTCGAGGCCCGCTTTGTCGAACTGAGTTTTGGATCGTCGGTTTTGAGCGTTTAGTTGAACATGGGGCATCGCCAGGGCGACTGCCCCGCGCGAGCTCAAAAACCCTTTCCGGAGCTCTGTTTTGTCTGCAGTGGGCCTATAGCTCAGTTTGGTTAGAGCGCACGCCTGATAAGCGTGAGGTCGGTAGTTCAACTCTACCTAGGCCCACCAACTCCATGGGGATATAGCTCAATTGGGAGAGCGCCGGCTTTGCAAGCCGGAGGTTACCGGTTCGATCCCGGTTATCTCCACCAGACGGAGCGTCAGGCAAGCGCGGAGTAACGCCGCGAGTTTCATACCGGTCTGCCGCCGTCTAGGGGCGTACGGACCGAGTGTTCTTTGACATCCCGAATATTGTGTTGCAGCACTTAACAGTAGTAACCGAGCCAAGCACCTTGGCGTTCGGACAAGCTACTAAGGGCGCATGGTGGATGCCTTGGCGTCAGAAGGCGATGAAGGGCGTGGTAAGCTGCGATAAGCTCCGGTGAGTTGCAAACAATCCTTGACCCGGAGATTCCCGAATGGGGAAACCCGGCGCAGGTCATGCTGCGTCATCGCCCCGGTGAACACATAGCCGGGGTGAGGCCAACGGGGCGAACTGAAACATCTTAGTAACCCCAGGAAGAGAAAGAAACCTCGATTCCCTGAGTAGCGGTGAGCGAAACGGGAACAGCCGAAACCGGCCTGTACGTTAAAACGCGCGTGTGTTGTGCAGGCGGTGTTGTGGGGCTCGATCAGGCTGGTACGCGTGCCCGGCCGAGAAGTCAAAAACCGATTCTCTAGTCGAATCGGTCTGGGAAGTCCAACCATAGAAGGTGACAGTCCTGTAGGCGAAAGGGAGTCGGCTTCTTGGATCGAGATCCCCTAGTACCGCGGGACACGTGGAACCCTGCGGGAAGCCGGGAGGACCACCTCCCAAGGCTAAATACTCTCTGACGACCGATAGCGAACCAGTACCGTGAGGGAAAGGTGAAAAGGACCCCTGGCGGGGAGTGAAATAGAACCTGAAACCATGTGCCTACAAGCGGTAGGAGGTCGGCTCCGGAAGCTTGCTTCCGGAGAAGGCTGACTGCGTGCCTTTTGCATAATGATCCGGCGAGTTACTCGGGCGTAGCGAGGTTAAGCGTCTTAGACGCGGAGCCGTAGCGAAAGCGAGTCCTAAATGGGCGACTTAGTTGCGTTCGGTAGACCCGAAGCCGAGTGATCTACCCATGGCCAGGATGAAGCGTGTGTACCAGTACGTGGAGGTCCGAACCCACTAGCGTTGAAAAGCTAGGGGATGAGCTGTGGGTAGGGGTGAAAGGCCAAACAAACTCGGAGATAGCTGGTTCTCCCCGAAATAGTTTTGGGACTAGCCTCGGGTAATTGAGTGGCGGAGGTAGAGCACTGATTAGGCTAGGGGCCCCACCAGGCTACCAACCCTATTCAAACTCCGAATGCCGTACACTTGTATCCCGGGAGTCAGGCTGCGGGGGATAAGCCTCGTAGCCGAGAGGGAAACAACCCAGACCGCCGGCTAAGGTCCCCAAATCCAGGCTAAGTGGCAAAGGATGTTGGATTACAGAGACAACTAGGATGTTGGCTTAGAAGCAGCCATCATTTAAAGAGTGCGTAACTGCTCACTAGTCAAGCGATCCTGCGCCGATAATTCACGGGACTCAAGCCTGGTACCGAAGCCGCGGATTTCCGAAGTTCTCCATCGGCGGTTTGCGCCGCCGCCGGCGGCCTGCGAGCCTCCGGTGGAGGGCTTCGGATCTGGTAGGGGAGCGTTCCATTGTAGGATGAAGTCGGTCCGACAAGGGCCGGTCGACGAAATGGAAGCGATTATGCCGGAACGAGTAGCGATAAAACAGGCGAGAAACCTGTTCACCGTAAGCCTAAGGTTTCCTGAGGAAGGGTAATCCGCTCAGGGTTAGTCGGACCCTTAGCCGAGGCCGAAAGGCGTAGGTGATGGACAACGGGTCAATATTCCCGTACCACTTTGAAGTCGTTTGAGCTAGGGGGTGACGCAGAAGTGAAAGGTCAGCCGGCCATCGGAAGTGCCGGTCTAAGCCTGTAGGGGGCCCGCGCAGGCAAATCCACGCGGGCATTACCCCGAGAGGCGATGGGGAAACGAGCCTTCGGGCAAGCCAACTGACCCTAAACATGCTGCCGAGAAAAGCCTCTATGTGAGTCTTCAGGGTGTCCGTACCGTAAACCGACACAGGTAGGCGGGGAGAGTATCCCAAGGTGCTCGAGCGAGTCCTCGTTAAGGAACTCGGCAAAATTACCCCGTAACTTCGGAAGAAGGGGTGCCCTCAGGTACATGAACCACTTCGCGTGGGGAGTGGACGAGGGCCGCAGCGAAGAGGCCCAATCGACTGTTTACTAAAAACACAGGTCTCTGCAAAGCCGAAGAGGCGAAGTATAGGGACTGACACCTGCCCGGTGCCGGAAGGTTAAAGGGCGGAGTTAGCATTGCGAAGCTCCAAACTGAAGCCCCGGTAAACGGCGGCCGTAACTATAACGGTCCTAAGGTAGATAGCGACTGCCTGCCTGCAGGGCAACCTGCAGGGCAATACCCGGCTGTATGCGGGAAACCCCTTAGAGCCCTCGCTACGTTTCCGGTCAAGATCGGCCGGCGTAACAATGTTGAGGGATTGGGCGATCCGCAGGAAACCCTGTGAAACAGGGGATCCTCAGAGGCCATACGCTGGGCATCCAACGGGAGGGTAGATGGATCTCTCACCCGAATGGGTGGTGGGCTTCGTTGACGCTGAAGGCTGTTTTCACGTTAGCCTGCAGTGTCATCCCGAAATGACAGCAGGATATCAGGTCCTGCCGGAGTTCGTCGTTGTGCAGCACCAGAGAGACATTGGCGTGCTACATGCGCTGAAGCGTTTCTTTGGGTGTGGAGTAGTGCGACGAAATCACGGCGACCGATACGCGTTTCGGGTTCGAAGCCTGAGTGATCTTGAAAAGGTCTGTGAGTTCTTCTTCAAGCATCCGTTGAAAACGAAGAAGAATGTCGATCGTCGCAAGTTCTGGCGTGTTCTTCAGATTATGAAGGCGAGACGCCACCTTGCGGCATCGGGGCTGCTGGAGATTGTTGACATCGTAGTGACGATGAATAGAGCCCAGCGGCCGGCCTTGGATAAGATCAAGAGAGAACTCCAAGTTGGATGAAGAGATGGTCCACTCCTGCTGGAAACAGTGGGGCGAAAGTGAGCGAAATTCCTTGTCGGGTAAGTTCCGACCTGCACGAATGGTGTAACGAATTGGGCGCTGTCTCAACGAGGAGCTCGGCGAAACTGTAGTAGCGGTGAAGATGCCGCTTACCCGCGACTGGACAGAAAGACCCCGTGCACCTTTACTGTAGCCTGGCATTGGGTTCTGGCAATGCATGTGTAGGATAGGTGGGAGGCTTTGAAGCAGGGGCGCTAGCCTCTGTGGAGCCAACCTTGAAATACCACCCTTGTGTTGTTGGGATTCTAACTTAGCACCGTGAATCCGGTGTGAGGACATTGTCAGGTGGGCAGTTTGACTGGGGCGGTCGCCTCCTAAAGTGTAACGGAGGCGCCCAAAGGTTCCCTCAGCGCGGTCGGTAATCGCGCGTGGAGTGTAAAGGCATAAGGGAGCTTGACTGCGAGACCTACAAGTCGAGCAGGTGCGAAAGCAGGGCTTAGTGATCCGGCGGTTCTATGTGGGAGGGCCGTCGCTCATCGGATAAAAGGTACGCCGGGGATAACAGGCTGATCTCCCCCGAGAGTTCACATCGACGGGGGGGTTTGGCACCTCGATGTCGGCTCATCGCATCCTGGGGCTGGAGAAGGTCCCAAGGGTTTGGCTGTTCGCCAATTAAAGCGGTACGTGAGCTGGGTTTAGAACGTCGTGAGACAGTTCGGTCC
>Ga0180433_10012126_pt1 | contig 10117 bp, 12 predicted proteins | sample SS_ome_8_FD_132980 | JGI IMG/M metagenome (GOLD analysis project Ga0180433, IMG submission 132980) | Hypersaline lake sediment archaeal communities from the Salton Sea, California, USA - SS_1_D_1 metaG | ecosystem: Environmental > Aquatic > Non-marine Saline and Alkaline > Hypersaline >...
GGGTACTACAACCACACATACATTAACAGTGGTGATTGCCCTGGCTACATTCGCAACAGCAACGGTGGACCTGAACCACGACCGGAATTGGCTGAGCCGAAATTAACGGTCTCGGATATGGCAGCATGCAATCCCTCTACAGATCTCCATGGCGATTACTTCCACGCAGGCGAGCTGTACCCGCGTGTGATGATCGACGAAGACAGGGATCATCTAATACGTAAATATACGTAATGTGATTATATTTCTGGAATGGTCTACAATATAAGGGTATTGTGAAAAATTCAAACTATGAAATTAACTGGAAGGGATATGTATCGTGCTTTACAAATTTGATGGTAAGCAGCCTAATATAGGCAAAGAGACATACGTCAGTGAAACCGCTGTGGTAATAGGAGATGTAGAAATCGGTAATAATTGTTATATCGGACATGGCGCCATTTTACGAGGTGACTACGGCAGAATCGAAATCGACGATGGAACGGCTATTGAAGAAGGGGTAATTGTTCATGCGCCCCCTGGTGACGTTCACAAGATCGGAAAAAAGGTCACCGTCGGGCATGGCGCAATTCTGCATGGAAAACGTATCGGTGATTTTGCTTCAATTGGAATGGGAGCTATACTTAGCCTGATTTCGGAAGTCGGCGAAGGAACAATTATAGCAGAAGGCAGCATCGTAAAATTGAAGCAGGAAATCCCACCAAATGTTGTTGCCGCAGGAAATCCGGCCAAAGTGGTGCGGGAGATTCAGCCTAAAGATATCGAGTTCTGGAGCTACGGAAAACAACTATATATCGACCTCGCTAAAAAATACCTTGACATAGGCATGGAACGAGTAGGTTAACGAAAAACTAATATATATCTACCTAAGGGGGCTCTTTTGAGGTTACTTGGCGTAATGGGAAGTCCCAGGATCAAAGGTAACACAGATCTATTATTAGACGAAGCAATAAAAGGCGCAGAGAAAAACGGGGCGTACGTAGAGAAAATTGTTGCAAGCAAATTAACTATCGCAGGTTGTAGAGAATGCCTCAGTTGTTACAAAGAAGGTAATTGTGTTATACAGGACGATATGCAAGATATTTATTCGAAATTGATGGAATTCGAACGTATACTCGTCGCTTCTCCCATATTCTTCTATGGATTGCCCAGTCAGGTAAAAGCAATCGTCGATCGATGTCAGGCGCTGTGGGCCCGGAAACACATTCTGAATCAGCCACCACCATTAGGAAGAAAAGGGGCTTTCATTAGCATTGGTGCGACCAAGGGTTCTAGATTATTTGAAGGCGCGAAGCTAACTGTGGAATATTTCTTCGAGGCTTTGAGTATTGACTATGTCGATGAACTCTTTGTCCGCGAGGTTGACGAAAAAGGAAAAATCAAGAATCATCCTACTGCATTGAATGATGCATTTGAACTGGGGAAACAGCTGGTTTTATAGCTAACACGAATAATTAACTATTTTCTATTAAAGATTCTTCGACTATCACATCAAAAGGGCAACTTAATGCACCAGTGGGACAGACAATTTCACACTGAGCACACCACACTTGGCAGTCATGACATTCCTCTTTAAGTTCAACAGTAACTTTATTATCAATCATTACCAAAATCTGACATCTACATACGCCTATACATAAACCGCAATTATTACATTTATGGATATCTATTACCGGCATATTTACCACCCCGCTATCATCACACTTAGTATAGTATTACTCCTTGCTTTACTATGTCTGTGATTTTGGTCTCACGATTCGACGCCTGCGAGTTCTTTAAGAGCTTCCTCATCCTTCAGCACAACTCGCTGTCGTTCAAGTCGAATTAATCCTTCGTCTTCCAATGATTTTAGCGATCGACCGATAACTTCTCGCGCTGTACCAGCCATTGCTGCCATATCCTGCTGTGTTAGCCGCGGTTTAGCAACTGATTCATCTTTTATGTATTCCAAAAGGATTTTGGCTACCCGTCCTATCACATGCTTAAATGACAGATCTTCAATTAAAGAAACGAAATGACGAGCTCGATTAGATATCACATAGATAACATTGTATGCTATCCGAGGGTATTCATTTAGAAGATTTTCCATATCTCTGATTCGAATACCATACAGCGAGACAGGACCCATGGCCTGAGCACTGACAGGATTGGGTCCTCGATCAAACGCAGGAATGTCATTCAATGAATCTCCGGGCCTGTTTATATAGAGTATCTGTTCCTTCCCATCATTCGATGTTTTGAACGCTTTTACCACGCCGTCAGCTATAAAATAAAGAGCATCACTATCTTCACCTTCATATAGAATTATTTCATTGCGATCGTAGAATTTTTCAAAAATCAGTTTCTGTATTGATTCCAGATCGTCGGATCCAAGACCCTGAAAATGAGGAAGTGATTTGAATAGTTCTATCTTTACAGCCATATATATTTGCGTATTCTTCCTAATAGTATACGAATAAAAACTGCTGTGCAGAAGAAGTAGACCTCTCCGTATTACGTTACCAGCATTATAACATGCTCATGAATATAGCGACACCAGCGAGAATGGATTCCAAAGTACAATCGTTCAACTACCCTTTAGGCCACAAACAACTAAGGCGGCAGAATACGATGTCATCCATATTCGTTAATCTGGTCATGAAGAACCTGTTGTTAAAAGAACCAGAGCGAATTTATGGTTTCCAGATCTCCCATACTTTCCCTACCAGCGCCGGACCCGGTTTAAGTGTTACCTGACCGGGCTGCCACCCAGAGGGGGTTACTTCACCAGTGGCACGTACATGCTGAAACGCTTTGAGTTGTCGGATTAGCTCCTGCGGGTTACGTCCCACCTCCGGAGTAAGAACCTCCATTGCACGAACTTTGAAGTCTGGATCAATTATGAATCGACCTCTGATATCAACTCCAGCAGCTTCATCATATATTCCATAGATCTTACCGATCTGCCCACCGACATCTGAAAGCATTGGAAAAGGCACACCACCGCTAACCATTTTAGACAGCTCCTGCTCCTGCCAGACCTTATGGATGAAACGGCTGTCCGTACTCATGGCCAAAACCTCGGCGTCCAGAGCCTTGAATTCACCATACATAGCAGCGACCGCTGCCAGCTCTGTCGGTCAGACAAAAGTAAAATCACCTGGATAAAAGCACAATATTATCCACTTCCCCTTATAATCGGACAGTTTGATTTGCTTGAAGCCCTGGTTTGCAACAAACGCATTAGCTTCAAAATCGATTGCTTCGCCTCCAACATGTACCATCCTTCTAACCTCCTGTGCTGGTGAAGTTGCTGCCGGGGCCGGAGTTGCGGATGAAGCCAGGATTGGGCCCCTTGCTGGTTTAACGCAACCATCTTTTTGTTCCGCCATACCAACCTCCTTTCGTTCATTATTTCTCGATGATCAATGTTACATTGTGTTCGATTCTATTAATCGAATATATATAAAAATACATTACGTTATAATTGGTGTCGCTTTTTGATCGAATGGATTCGTCCGCAAAGCGAGGGAAAATAGATAGGGATAGCTTACCTGTAAGAACTGCATATGCTCAATCCATTGTTGGGAAAGAAGTCTATATGCACGTAGGGCATCATTCACGAGGTGTTTTATATCAGTGTCAGGAAGATCCATTGTTTCAGACCGAAGAGCAAGTTCCTCCTTTAAATGAAGCACTGCCAGTAGAAGCTGGGCAAATGATCCGTGCTCCACCAAGTTTGGACTTCCCAAAAATTGAACCAGCAAACCACTTCTGTCGGTAAGGAATTTACGCAATTCCCGTAATTCCTCTTTGCCAATTGATAAATCGTAGGTATGTTTTTCAAGTTTTTTACCGAGCGTTGTAAAGTTATTTGGACGCCAATCCTGGTTTTGCAGCAAATCATAACGCACAGGGATTAAATTAGGATCATGAGCAGAAAATATTTGGAGGAGTTGTGTTCCCAGCTCACTGTAAAACACACCAACCATCATGTTGATCTGATCTCTGCGCAATTGTTCCTGGCTTCTTCTTAGCAGAAGCCCAGCTCCTTCCGCAACAAGAGCAAGAAACATGCCAACACCCGTTACTATCATAAACACGGCAAGTATTTTACCTCCAGCTGTTGCCGGATAGATATCGCCATACCCTACAGTGGTAACAGTAGCTATGGTAAAGTAGAGGGCATTGCCAAACGAAAGGTCCTCCAGGATCATAAATCCAATGGAACCAAAAATAATGATGAGTATCAGCAGTCCCAGAATTATCAATAAGCGGAAAGCTGCAGACTTCATTTAGTCTCCATACTATTTAGAATTTAAAACCGGTGAAGCTGTTTGATCAAATGGATTGGTCCTCATTGCAAAAGAAAACAGATATGGATAGCTATCTTTAAGCTGTTTCATATAGAATAACCATTGTCGAACAAGTATTGAATACACCCTTTCTATGTCAGTGGTAATGTGTTTCCTGTCAGTATCAGGAAGCTGTTTTATATCTTCTCTGGCGGCCAACTCCTCCGTGAGATGAAAGACCGATCGCAGTAACTCGGTAAAAGCCTCGTGCTCTAAGACATTGGGATTCTCCAGTAATCTAAGCAAGAAGTCCCTCTTCTCCACTAAAAAATCGGTGAGTTGCGACAGTTCCATATTTTCTATACTCACTTTGTATTGGTAATCCTCAAGCCGCTTTTTAACCCTGTTAAATTCCTCCTCAGACCAATTACCCGATATAATAAGCTCTCTACGTATATTATCCAGGTTAGGATCATAATCAGACATATAAGCCAGCAATCGAGTGCCGACCTCACTAAAAAACGCTCCGATAACCATATTCACTTTTTCCAGTCGAGTTCGTTTTTCGCGTTCTGCCAGCACTCTGTGGATTATTAAAGATACTAGAAGGACCTCAGTAAAAACAAAAGCGATATCACCAACAAGAAAGATAAATATATGATGCGGATCACGGAAAATCTGATAGTGTATATAGTAGACAGTGACTGAAGCTACTACCAAAATAATAGCAAGAAAGAGTTGCCAGTTTATATCTCGTTTCATTCTAAGCCCTCTCAGCAAAGCAAATATAGGCGATTCTCACCCCTATATACTGGTAACTATATAGATTATTTCATCTTTGCCGCAATGCGGCGCCCTAATTCGATACATTGAGATAATTCTGCCTCTTCAGGAACCCATTTTATTGTTAATTCCGGCTCCACCAGTTGGATGCCTATCGCTTCCATTTCCTGGGTAATCGCTTTGGAAGCACCGCCGCCCCATCCGTACGAACCAAAGACCGCGCCTATTTTACCTTTTGGCTTTAATCCTCTTAGATAACAGAGGAATTGGGCCACCGAAGGAAACATGCCATTGTTTAATGTTGGAGAACCAATAATTAGCGCTTTGGCATCAAGTACATCAGTTACTACGTCGCTTTTATCCGCTGCAGTTAGATTGAACGATTTAATTTCCACACCTTCGCCGAACAGACCATCTTCAATCGCCAGCGCCATTTTTTCAGTGCTATGCCACATCGTATCATAAATAATAAGCGCTTTATTCTTGGTTTTCCAGGAACTCCAATCAGTATACGCGGTTATGATTTTCCCTGGATCTTTCCTCCATATGATGCCATGATCAGGTGCTATTGTCTTAATGCTCAATGTGCTTAACTTTTCAATCGCCGGAGGTATTAGATGCCCGAAAAGCATCAGGATATTGGCATAATATTTGGCTGCCTCCTGCATAATAACGGCAGCATCAACCTCATCATCGAATCGTTGCGAGGTTGCCAGATGTTGACCAAAGGCATCACTGGAAAACAGTATTTCATCATTAACGGAATAGGTAACCATCGAGTCAGGCCAATGCAGCATAGGAATGGGAACAAAAACCAGTTTTCGTTTTCCCAGCGTTAATTCGCTGCCCTCTTTTACAGGGACCATTGAACAATCTAAGTTGAAATGTTTTTTCAGTCCAGCTTCTCCGAATTTTGCGGTTGTGTACAGCTGGGCGTTCTTCGCCTCTTTCATCATCATAGGTAACGATCCCGAATGGTCCATTTCGACATGATTGGATATCACATAGTCAATGTTCGCGGGATCTACGATTTCTCTAATACGACGTAACATATCGGGGAAGAATGGTGCTTTGACCGTATCGATCAACGCCACTTTTTCATCTACGATCAGAAACGCATTATAGGTTGTCCCTCGATGAGTAGAATATCCATGAAAGTTCCTGATATTCCAATCAATTGCTCCCACCCAATAGATACCTTCATTTAATTTCACGCTGCACATTTCTTTATTTCCTTCCTCTACTACATCAATTTCTACATAGGGGCGAACTGATGTGTTCGCCCCTATAAAATATAAACGTTCTGGTTTTTACGGGGCAGCCACATAGACCTGCCTCTACATATTTATTTTCCACCAACGGCTTTTTGTAAAGTATCGCAGGCCTTCTTTACTTCTTCAACAGACGCCTCGTTCTCCAGCGTGGTCACGTCGCCAATGCTTTGTCCGGATGCAACAGCTTTGAGAACACGGCGCATAATTTTGCCACTTCTGGTCTTTGGTAGGGAATCAGCGAAATGCACTTCATCGGGAGTAGCAATCGGACCTATACTTTGACGGATATGTTTCACCAGTTCTTTCTTTATCGCATCAGAAGGTTCAATCCCTACTTTCAACGTAGCAAACAATACAATCGCCTCACCTTTCACCTCATCCGGCTTGCTGGTTACAGCAGCCTCAGATACTGACGGATGAGACACAGCAGCATCTTCGATTTCGGCAGTTCCAATACGATGCCCAGCTACTTTTAGTACTTCATCAGCTCTACCCAACATCCAGAAATACCCATCTTCGTCACGCATAGCGAAATCACCTGTGGTGTAATTGCCAGGAAACTGAGACCAGTACGTTTCCTGGTATCGCTTCGGATCACCATAAATTCCCATCAGCATACCTGGCCATGGTTTTCTGATAATAAATTGTCCAGTTTGGCCTCGTGGCATTTCGTTACCTTCAGGATCAACAACGGAAACATCAACACCAGGGAGTGGAAATCCAGCCGATCCCGGTTTAAGCGGTGCAGATTCGATCCCCGGAGTAGCTGAGAGCATTATTCCTCCCGTTTCCGTTTGCCACCAAGTATCGACAATAGGACACCGTTCTCCGCCTATATATTTGTAATACCATTGCCAAGCCTCAGGATTAATCGGTTCTCCCACACTTCCTAACAATTCCAAGCTGGAAAGATCGTGCTGGGCCAGCCATTTTTCGCCTTCGCGCATGAACATTCTTACAGCTGTCGGTGAGGTATAAAAAATGCTGACGCCGTACTTTTCGACAATATCCCACCATCGGTCAATTTCGGGATAATCGGGAGCTCCTTCATATATCACTGTTGCCGCTCCGTGTGATAGTGGAGCATAGACAATCTGGCTGTGACCGGTAACCCATCCCACATCAGCAGTGCACCAGTAGACCGAATCCTCTTTAATATCGAAGACCCACTTGTATGCTGAATGGTTATATACCATATATCCGCCCGTGCTATGTAAAATACCCTTGGGTTTACCCGTAGTCCCGGAAGTATATAAAATGAACAAGGGGTGTGTTGATTCCACTGGCACCGGTTCGACATATTGGTCCGCCTGCTGTCGTAGCTCAGGATACCAGTAGTCTCGGCCTTTTTTCATGGGAACCGGTTCTTTAGTTCGCTTGGCAACAAGCACGCTCTCGACTGTCGGGCAGCTCTTGAGGGCTTCATCGGTGATTTCCTTTAGCGGTACTATCTTCCCTCGACGCAATCCACCATCGGCAGTAATGACCATTTTTGCTCCGGTATCATTAATACGGTCCGCAAGAGCCTGCGCACTGAATCCCGAGAACACTACTGAGTGTATTGCACCAATCCTGGCACACGCCAACATCGCCACGGGAAGCCCTGGAATCATGGGAAGATACAATACCACTCGATCGCCTTTCTTAATACCAAGCTTAAGCAATACGGAAGCACATCGATTCACTTCCCGGAACAATGTGGAGTAGCTTGCCACATATGATTTTTTATCCTCCGCCTCCCAATAGATAGCCACTTTACTTTTTCGCCAGGTGCGCACATGTCGATCAACACACTGGTAACTTGCATTGAGTTCACCCCCCACAAACCATTTGGCTTCCGGTGGATTCCATTCCAATACTTTGTCCCACGTATGGTACCAATGAAGTCTCCTTGCCTCTTCGGCCCAGAAGGCCTCAGGATTCTCAAGCGCAAATCGATACATCTCCTCACGGCGCTTAGATGGCCATATACTCGACTTCATTGGCAGTGAACGCGCAGAATCAAATCCATCACCTGTTGTCATGCCTTCTCTCCTTTCTGTTATATACTACGAACATAAAAACCTGAGTCCTGCTATGTTACCAGTCTGAATTTTTCCTTTGGTGCTCCGCATATAGGACACGTATCCTCGCTCAGCTCACCATCCGATACATACCCACATACACTACAGACATAATAGTCCGTCTCTTCCTCACGCACCATTCTTTCCAGCGCTTTTTTGTATAGCTTAGCGTGTTCACGTTCTACGTCACGTGAAAAGCTGAATATCCTAACAACGGATTCATTCCCTTCATCACTGGCCTCTTTGATAAAACGAGGGTAACTATCGGCTGCTAGGTTTTCTCTTTCAAATGCCGCCTCCAGATTACTTTGAGTATCATCCACACCTCCTAGTAGTCTTAAATGATGAAAGGCATGTACACCTTCAGCTTCAGCAACTGCCCGAAACAACTTAGCAACCTGAGAAAAATCTTCCTGATCAGCCTTCATTGCGAAGGCAAGATTTCTCATATGAGCCTGTGCCTCTGCAATAAAACCCTCCTTTAGATTTCTTACGGTTTTAACACCCTTTATACCTGGTATTTCATGGGGCTCTATTTTATCCGCCTGTGCTCCGCAAACAGGACAGCGATTGGGCTTCTTGTCCTCGAGATCAAGGTGATGACAATTCGAGCATTTCCACATTCTGTTTTATACCTCCCAGTAATATCAGTTTGTTGATTTCGTCCCGCTAATTATAACAATGAAATCGTCAAATACCAGTGATAGATAGTGAATGCTGGACTCATCTACAATCCGTACGATGTCTTTTTGACTTAGTACATCTTTCGTTCCTATCCAATAAATAAAAGCAGTCAATACGGATCCGCCTAACTGCACAACAGCCCGGTTTACAAGATCGAAGGTTGGTCGATTGTAACCATCCACAAGCATCATAAAACCTCCGGGCTTGAGAACACGATGTAACTCTTTCAAGGCCTTAATTGGATCTCTCCAATGATGCATGGAAGCCATGCTCATTACAACGTCAAACGAAGAATCCATATAAGCGAGATGATGCACATCGTTAACATCAGCATGAATTTTGCTTCCCAGTCCTTGTTTTATGGCTCTTCTACGGGCACGCTTCGCCATGTCCTTTGAGATATCAGCGCTGGCAATATTTACTATTTGAGGGTACTTCCGTGCCAAGTTTACAGCAAGTCTACCATCACCTCCACCTATATCCAATAACCTCGTTGATCCATTTGGCAATGAGACATTCTCCGTAGCATATCTATATCCCGGTTCCATCAGCACAGCCATCCAACTGTAAACCATACTTACTGGCCAACAGTACTCCTTGGGTTCCAGAGTATATAATCGATCTATGATGAAATTTCGCATTATATTTTCATTAGTGTCCGGAAATGATATAACCCAGCGCTAGAAGAAAGATGGTGAACGTAAACACGATCCCGTTTGCCCACAAAGCTAAGGTTAGGTTGCCCATCATGCCAAATTTAATCGTATACCAAATCGTTAATAGTGCAACCGGCAAAGGAACGAGACCTAACAATGCCATTAGGGGCATATTCCCTATTGCTACCCACACCGCTATCGAAATGTACGTCAACAGAATACCAAAGACGTAGATCAAAATCGCGTTATATTTACCTAATAGATAGCGTAACATATTGTGTGTAAAAAAATAGGGCGTATCCTTTCAGGTAAGAAACTAAAAAACCAGAAAGGAGGAAACGCCCCATGGTCCAGGTCAAAGACCTGACAGAACTCACCTTAAA
>Ga0180433_10012127_pt1 | contig 10117 bp, 5 predicted proteins | sample SS_ome_8_FD_132980 | JGI IMG/M metagenome (GOLD analysis project Ga0180433, IMG submission 132980) | Hypersaline lake sediment archaeal communities from the Salton Sea, California, USA - SS_1_D_1 metaG | ecosystem: Environmental > Aquatic > Non-marine Saline and Alkaline > Hypersaline > Sediment...
ATGAAATGCAAAAATATTCAGGAAAGATTTGTGGAGTATCTCACCAATGAACTTTCAAAAAAGGGAAGAGAGGAAATCCAGGCTCATGTGGCTGAATGTGATTCATGCCGCAGGGAGCTGGAACATTTAACCCAGGTCTGGACAGAATTAGGAGTGCTCAAAGAAGAGCGGCCCAGCCCTCAGCTCCGCACCCGTTTCTACAGTATGCTGGATCAATATAAAAAGGCTGAATCAGAAAAAGAGGGTGAAGATAAGCCGAGTCTGTTTTCCCGTATCAAAAATCTGTGGCCCGCTAAGCCGGCTTTTCAGTTCGCTCTGACAATGGGAATGCTTGTCTTGGGCTTAGTCATTGGAAATGTATGGACCATCATGCCTCAGCAGAAAGCCATGACCACAGCCTTGTTGGATGAAGTGCAGAGCATGAGGCAGACTCTGGCTGCATCCCTCATTGACCAGGAGTCAGCCAGTGAAAGGCTTCAGGGGATCAACATGAGTCACACCATGGTCGATCCGGATGACAAACTGCTGAACAAACTGCTGTCCACTCTCAACACTGATCCGAGCGTGAGTGTCCGGCTGGCTGCTGCGGATGCGCTTTATCTTTTTCACGACCATCCCAAGGTCAAACAGGGATTGATCGATTCCTTATCCCGGCAGTCTTCGCCTATGGTCCAGGCATCACTCATTGACCTTATGGTGAGCATCCGGGAGAGAAAAGCCGTGGATGCTTTGAAAAGTCTTCTCGACTCAGAAGATCTCAATCCTGAGATCAAAGACCGGGCTGAACAGGGTATCCAGAAGCTGAGCTTTTGAAAGGAGAGGTCCATGAAGGAGAAGGTTGACAAAAAAAGAAAAACCCTGAAAAAGGGTCCTTATAAACAAACAAAAGGAGATTCAAATGAATAGAAAAACAAGAAAAGGCGCAAAATTTTTAGGGTATTCCCTCATGATCCTCATGATGGGAAGTTTTCTCTTTGCCCAGGAAACAGCGGCAGACAAAGCCACTGTCCCGTTTTCCAATCCCAGTGAACCGGGACTGGTCAAGGTGGGAGTGCAGCACGGAAGCATCACAGTTACAGGTTACAATGGGAAAGAAGTTATGGTGGAAGCCAGAGTGAGGGAGAAGTTAGTAAAAGAAGAAGAGATTGAAAGAAATGAAAAAGCAAAAGGTCTCAAACTGGTTCAGGTCGACACCACGGGACTCAGAGTCATGGAAGATGAAAATGTGATGAGGATCAGTGTGAGTTCTTTCAAACAGACAGTGGACCTGACCATTAGAGTGCCTTATTCCACTTCTCTCAGCATCAGTGCGCATGACAAGGGAGATGTGGTTGTTGAAAACGTGAATGGTGAAATCGAGGTCAGCAATCACCGAGGAAACCTCAATTTGATAGGGATCAGCAACGCGGTCGTGGCCCACTCTTATGACGGTGAAATCAAGGCCATATTCAAGAATCTATCTCCGGATCTTCCCATGTCCTTCACCTCTTGGAAAGGGGATATTGATGTGACCCTTCCCTCAAACACCAAAGCCAACCTCAAAATGAAATCGCACCGCGGCGAGGTTTACACGGATTTTGACCTTCAGATCGTTCGCAATCCGGATGAAGGGTTTGATTTTGACTCGGACAAATTGAAAAATCTCAAGGGAGAAGCCAGAGGACTGTTTTATGTCACTCCTCCTATTCCTCCTACTCCACCGGAAGTTGTTGTAGACAAGAAAGATGTTGAAGAGGAAATATCGGAAGAACTCAAAGAAAAAATTGTTGCCAGGGCTAGAGATGCAAGAAGTGTAGTTATGGGAGATTTCGGAGGTAGTTATGAATTGGCTTTCAACAAATACATCTACGCCAGGATCAACGGCGGCGGACCGGTTTATGTGTTCAACAACAACAACGGAGATATCCTGCTGAGAAAAGCCAAATAACCTCGAGTTGTAAGTAATCCTGGCTAGATAGGACAGATTTTAAAGGGCAGCCTCAGAAAGAGGGGCTGCCTTTTTTTTTATCACATGTTCCACTGTATATTTTCCCCAGGAAAAGGTAACCATAACCGCAGTTAAATTTCCGATCACGATTCCTGCCCATACGCCGTTGAGACCCCATCCAAAAGTGATTCCCAGAAGATAACAGAGGGGGATCTGCAGAATGATGGTGCGCAAAAGAGTCACGATCAAAGAGCGGGTTCCTTTTCCAATGCCCCGGAACATAGCTGAAGTGAGCATGCCTAAAGGAACCGCCGGGTAAAATATGGCTGTAATCCTGAGAAACGTGATCAGCTCTTCCTGGATGCGGGAAGCTTGTTTGGAATAGCTGAATATGTAGCTGATCTGTCCAGCGAATAAAGCCACCAGAGCTCCGACAGTGAGCTCGATCAAAACTCCGATTTTTACTGCGTACAAGAAAGCGGTCTTCAACTTTTGTTTGTCCTTAGCTCCAAAAGCGGCTCCGGTCACAGAGACTACCCCTGTGGCCATGCCGATAAGAGGGATGGTTCCCAGCATCACGATGCGCCACCCGCTGGTGAAAACAGCCACCCCGTCAGTTCCACCGGCTTCAATCACCACCAAATTCAGCACGATCATGGCCGCAGACATGGAAAGCTGAGCCAGAGCAGAGGGAAAGCCTACAGAAAGGATCTCTCTTAAGATTCCCCTATTGAACTTAAAATCAAAGAAAGTGATTCGAAGATAGGTCTTTTTTTGTATGAAAAGCCAGTAAAAGAAAAGAACAGCGGAGATGGCGATGGAGACTAGAGTAGCCCAGGCAGCTCCCACCACTCCCAATTTGAAACCATAGATGAATAGAGGATCAAGCACAATATTCAAGCAGGAACCCAGGGCCAATCCATACATGGCTTTTTTGGCAGCTCCTTCTCCCCTAAGAAGCGCATTAGCGATGTGGGAAAAAACAAGGATAAAAGCTCCAGCAAAAAGAATCCGGGCATATTGAGCAGCCATGTGCCCCACTTCACCGTTTCCTGCTAGAGAACGGAAAAGACTCCCGGTAAAAGGAAGGGCTGATAGGCTTATGATCAAAGCAAGCCCTATGGCAAAGATAATGGTGTGGGCGGCTGTGTTTTCTGCTGCTTTTTTATTTCGCTCCCCGATCCGACGGGAAACTGCAGAACTTCCTCCCACTCCGATTCCAGCCCCCAGAGCTACGATGATAATGAAAAACGGAAAAAAAAGTCCTACTGCCGCTAACTGGTCAGCTCCCAGACCTGCCACCCAGATTCCGTCGGCAATGTTGTAAACAGCCTGAAGCAGCATAGCCAGCATCATAGGAGCTGAGAGTTTGAGGATGGCTTTTTTTGGGTCGCCTAAGAGGATCTTTACCCCTTTGGTCATGTGTTTATCAGTTTCCATGATGTTTTCTTCAATAAATCCTATTTTTCTGTGGGTTTGTAGGGATTTTATACAAGTGACTAAATATACATGAGCGATGGAAAAATGAAAAGGGAATAATATTAATTAAGGTTGTTATCCATTTTTACTATCTTGCTTTTTTCTTGCCAGAGAATTATATTAGGTTCAGAGGATGGATTTTTTGAAAAAAAGGGGATTGAAATAGTGACTAAGCGTCTGGATTTATTTGCCTTTGGTGTGGGAAAGTTAAATGAGAGGTAAAAAGAAATCAAAAGAAGAACTGAAAAAGGAGCTCCAAGAGGCCAGAAAAAGGTATCGGCAAATATTCGAAATTGCCAAAGTAGGTATTGTTGTTCATGATAGAAATGGAAAGATCATAGATGCCAATCCCGAAGCTGAAAAAGCCCTCGATAATACAGAGAAAGAACTAAGGAAAAAAGATATTAATTATTGGGAAGGGAAAATTTATAAAGAAAACGGCGAATTGATGAAACCTTCTGAATTTCCCGTTTCCCGGGTTTTTGATACTGGAAAACCAACCAAGGGAGATGTGGTGGGTATTTTGGGTTCAAAGCAAGATGAGATCAAGTGGTATATTCACGGAGCAGCCCCTCTGTTTGATGAAAAAGAGAATATTGATAAAGTCATGACCTCCTTTATTGAAATCACCAAACAGATAAGGATGGAAAATCAGCTCAAAAGGTCTGAGGAAAAGTACCGCAGTTTTTTCCAGACCTCAAGAGATGCTGTCTTTATCACCTCAAAACAAGGTCATTGGCTCGATATGAATGATGCCGCAGTGAAACTTTTCGGTTACAAAAACACACAAGAACTTTCAAAAGTTAAGATCCCCGACCTTTATGAGAAGCCAGAAGATAGAAAGCGTCATATTGATATTATTGAGAAAAAAGGATTCACTAAAGATTATGCTGTTAATTTGAAGAAAAAAAACGACCAGGTCATAAATACCTTGATCACATCAGTGGTGATTAAAAACAACAGTGGTGAGGTCATTGGTTTTCAGGGAACTATTAAGGACATCACAGAAAGGAAAAAAGCAGAAGAGAAGATAAAAAAATCACTTCAGGAAAAGGAAGTAATGCTGAGAGAGATTCACCACCGGGTTAAAAATAATCTGCAGATCGTGACCAGCTTGCTTCGGATTCAGGCCCGATTTATACAGGACAGAAAAGCAAAACAGGCTTTCAAGGAAAGCCAGAGCCGGATCTATTCTATGTCGCTTGTTCATGAAAAGCTTTATAAATCTCAAGATTATGCCAATATTGACTTGGGTCTGTATATTCAAAATTTTGTAACCCATCTTTTTCACACCTATGAAGTGGATACATCTCGGATAGAAATGTCTACTGATACTGAGAATGTTCATGTGGACATCAATAAAGCCATTCCCTGTGGATTGATCCTGAATGAACTGGTCTCCAATGCTCTAAAGCATGCTTTTCCATGCGGACAAAAAGGAAAATTGAGCATAAAACTGCGCAAAAGCAACAATAGAAAAATAAGCCTTTCTGTAAAGGACAATGGGAAAGGACTGCCAAAAGGGATAAACATCCGCCATCCGAAATCATTAGGACTCCAGCTTATCAAGGATTTGACCATGCAGCTGCATGGGGATTTGAAGGTCCGCAGGGAAAATGGAACCCAATTCACTATCTATTTTTGATCAAGCCTCAATCTTTAAAGGTGATCTCAAACGCAGTGCCTTTTTTTCTGTCAAGTTCTATGTTGCCGTTTATCTGTGATGTCAAAGAGTTGACTAAATCCAAGCCCATGGAATCCGCTCTCTTGAAATCCAAGTCATCAGGAAATCCTATACCGTTATCTCTTATGGTCAGATGATAAGTTTTTCCTTTTTTGTAGAATTTTATTTTTATCTCACCTTTTTTGTTCTTGGGAAAAGCGTGTTTCAAAGCATTGGTTAAGAGCTCGTTGGTGATAAGCCCCAGAGGAACAGCTTTGGTGATATCAAGAAAAATACCCTCAACTTCTTTTTTTAACTCAATGTTTTGGGATAATTCGTTGTAATAATTCATCAGATGCACAGACATCCGTTCAATATATCTATTGAAATCAATCCCAGCCAAGTCCTCTGACCGGTAAAGTCTTTCATGCACCAAAGCCATGGACATAACCCGGTTCCGGGTCGCCTTAAATATTTCCCGTGCCTTGGGATCCTTAAGCCGCCTTGCTTGAATATTTAGCAGGCTGGATATGACCTGCATGTTGTTTTTCACACGGTGGTGGATTTCTTTGAGCAGCACTTCTTTCTCTTCCAGGGATTTTTTGATTTTTTCTTCTATCTTTTTACGGTTTGTAATGTCTTGGACCACACCAATAATTCTTTTTGATTCCGGGTTATACGTAGAACTGACTTCTAGAATCTTATCCTTGTATTGGACTTCAAACGGGTCCACTTCCTTTCCTTTAATGATGTTTTTCATTAGGGGAACGATTTGTTTGGCGTTGTTTAAAGTAAGAAATTCTTTGGCCAGAGAGACAATGTTTTTCCCTATGATTTTCCTGGAAGGGATTCCCAGAATTTTTTCTACAGCTTTATTGACCTCTACAACCTTTCCGCCTAAGGAGGTGCAGGCAATTCCTTCGCCCGCAGTCTCAAAAATGTCCCGGAATTTACTCTCGCTCTGCTTCAAGGCTTTCTCAGCTTTTTTTCGCGTAGTAATGTCCCTTATAAACACCAAACCGGCTGGTTTTCCCTGGTAATGAATCAAGGAAACATTGATCTCAGCAGGAAGAACAGAGCCGTCTTTTTTGACCAGAGATATTTCATAGATGCTCTCTACTTTTTTTCCTGCTTTCCTTTTTTTGAATCTTTCCAGGATAATCTCTGTATCCTCCGGATGGATAAAATCAGTGATTCTTTTTCCTGTGAATTCTTTTTTTGGAATGCCGATAAACTGAGAGGCGGCTGAATTGACAAACTTGATGATGCCATCATGATGAATGATGATCGCGTCATTGCTGTTTTCCACTACCGAAGAATACTTTTCTTCACTATCTTTTAATGCTCTTTCTGTTTTTTTTCGTTCTATGATGTTTCCCAAAAGGCTGCTGAATGAATTGATGAGGTCTCTTTCCTCCTTAAGGAACGGGCCTTCATCAAGCTCTGGCATTTCTTTCATATAATAAACTTCAACAGAACCGAGTTTCTTTCCTCCAACTTTAATATCCGAGGAAAGATTCCATTGGGTCTTTTTGAATTTTTTGGTTCTAAATTGTTTGTTTTCAAAAACTATTTGGGCGCAAGTGATCTCAGGATAATGCCAGGCAGGAGGAATAAGGTCCACCGACTTTTGAAAAATAGCTTCTATAGACAAGTCCAGTTTTGAGCTGAGCCTTGAAACCTCAAACAGCAGATTAAGTTCCTTGTTTCGCTCTCTCAGGTCATGAAGAAGTTTTTCTTTGGCATCCTCTGCCTCTTTCTGTTTTGTAAGATCTCTGACCGCGGTTAATCGAACATCTTTGCCTTTGTATCTGATCTTTCTTCCACGAAGTTCACCGGGAAAAACGGATCCATCTTTTCTCAATCCTTGAGCCTGGTAAGGATCTTCACGGCCTTTAAGCACGTTATTCTTTACTACACTTTTCCATTCAGGAGCTGCTAATTCAACCACATTCATTCCTATGATCTCCTCTAAGTCATAACCAAACATCTGGGCAAATGTCTGATTAACATCCAATATTTTCCCTTTATCATGCACCACGATCCCTTCAAAAGTAGCTTCAAATAGACTGAGGAACCGCTCCTTGCTTTCCTTGAGTTCGTTTTTCTCCAACCTGCATTCGGATTCTGCTTTTTCAAGTTGTGCAATCCTTTGATGCAGTTTTTCTATTTCTTTCCTAAGTTGTTCTTTTGACTTGTTTTTGTTAACCATGATTTTTTTGGGTTGGGAAGAAAAATCCTACTAAACAGATAATAAAAGTAAAAAGAACGAAAGTCAATCAAAAACAATAACACATTACCTATTTGCTAGTTTTTTTCCTAGTAAAGTATCAAATCAATAGAGTATTATTCTGATTTATATCATTTTTTTCTCTTTTTTCATACAAAAAATAGTGCTGTCATACCTGTTCACCAAATGGAATTTTTTTAGGCTCTTATTTTCTCTATTCACTCATACCTCAACGAATCAGCCGGATTAGAGGTGGCGGCTTTTACAGTGTGAAAGCTCACCGTGAGTACCGCGACCATTAAAGCCCCTAGGGCTGATATGGCAAACAGCCACCATTCCAAATTGATGCGGTATACAAAGTTCTGCAGCCATTGGTTCATGGCATAAAAAGCAACAGGCCAGGCAATGATATTGGAGATAAGGACCAGCTTTGTGAAGTCATTTATTAGGAGTACAAAAATATTAGGAACAGAAGCCCCCAAAACTTTGCGCACACCGATTTCTTTGGTCCGCTGGTTTATAGAAGACGAGGCGAGCCCCAGAAGACCCAGGCAGGCGATGAATACTGCTAATACGGAAAAGGAGTTGATTAACGTACCTAACCGGTCTTCTTCCATGTACATTTCAGCAATCTCTTCATCCATAAAAGTGTAATTAAAAGGGGAGTGAGGAGCGAATTCTTTGAATTTAGTCTCAATATAAGAGAGGGTGTCCTTCATATTTCTGGAAGATATTTTCAAAGAAAAATAATATCCTCCCTTAGGTTCTAAGATGAGAGCCAGGGGACGGATGGATTGATGGAGCGAGGCGAAGTGAAAATCTTTCATCACACCCACCACTCGACCCATGGATGTATCTGCCCGTTCAACACAGAATTGTTTTCCCACAACTTGGTCCCAGCCCAAGGCTCGAACAGCCGCCTCATTCAGAATATAGGCTGATTTTACATCCGAGGGAAAATCCCGGGAGAAATCTCTGCCTTTTAGGATCTTTATACCAAAGGTGTCCACGAAATCGTTATCCACTGAATACCAGGCCATCATCAATTCTTGATCCGGCTTTCTCCCTTCCCAGTCAACGCTCTGATAGGGATGGCTCCCCGGAGAAAAAGAGGAAACCGCAGCCTTGGATATATTCGGATTCTGTAAAATTTCGGATTTGAGGACTTCTGATTTTTGCCTGAGGCTGTTTTCATATATGGGAATATTCACCATAAAATCCTTGTTGAATCCCAGGTCTTTGTGATGGATGAAATGGATCTGATGTGAAACCGTTACGGCACTGATAATAAGGATGATAGAGACGGAAAACTGAAAAACAACCAGAAGGCTTTTCATCAATGATGCTTTTTTCCCTGATTTCAGCTTGCCCTTCAAAGACTGCACAGGATGGATTGAAGAAAGATAGAAGGACGGGTAGCTCCCGGATATAAGGCCGACTACCACAGTGATGCCAAACATTCCAATAATAAAAAGCGAATTCTGGAAATAATTGGATTGAAGCTGGGTATTGGCCAGGGAATTAAAAGAGGGAAGAATCATATAGACCATGAGAAGCGCCAGAGGAAGAGCCAAAAAAGCCAGGATTGCGGATTCTCCCAGAAATTGTTTTATGAGCTGTGGCTTTTTGGCTCCGATCACTTTTCTCATCCCGATTTCTTTGATCCGTTCTGAGGAGCGGGCTATGGAAAGATTCATAAAATTGATGCATGCCAAAAGCAATATGATCACAGCAATAGCTGTGAAGAAAGTGATGTATTTGAGCTTTCCGTGGGTTTCCAGATTGATATTGATCAAAGGATTCAGATGCAGTTTTTTGGGGTTTTCAGCGTCTCCTCTGTAAGTGCTCAAAAAAGCAGGACTTTTGGACTCAAATTGAGAAGGAGAACAATCTTCCTGGAGTAAGATATAGGTATGAAAATTCCAGGCTCCCCAACTTTCCATATAATTGAAGTTGGCGTAGGTGTTGATAAAATCAAACTTTACCAGAAAGTCAAAATCAATATGGGAATTGGAAGGAGGATTATTAGCCACTCCGGTGACTTTAAAATCAAATTTTTCTCCGATGTTCAGTATCTTTCCCAGGGGCTGCTCATTGCCAAAATATTTTTCCGCGGCTCTTTGGGTCAGGATTATGGAATGAATGTCGCTGAGCGCGGTATCAGGATCTCCCTGAATAAGCGGAAAGTTGAACACATCAAAAAAAGAGGGATCTACCAGAAGAAAATTTCTTTCAACAAAGCTTTCTCCCTGATATCGGATGATAGCCCCCTGCTTTTCGACACGCACAGCATCCTGAACTTCAGGATAGTCTTTTAATAAAGCTGGAGCCACTGTAGCAGGAGTGGCTTGACCGATTTGTGTTTCCCCTTCCAGATGCCACTCTGCAGTGACTCTGTAGATTTGATTATGTTTTTCATGAAATTTGTCATAGCTCAATTCATGCTGGACAAACAAAAATATCAAAAAGCAGCTCCCCATGCCCACAGCAAGCCCCACTATGTTGAGCACAGAAAACATCTTGGCTCTTTTGATAGCTCTTAGTGCGGTCTTAAGGTAATTTTTGATCATTTATTTTAACCCCCTTTTTCAAATAGATTGTTCTGTCAAGCAATTCAGTCAAATACATTCCCAACCTGACCTATTCATAAAAAAATGGCGATGTTTATATTATCCATTTTGTTTCAGCGATATATAAGATTATTTACAGGAACCATTATATGAACATTTTTCTTGTTTTTATTTTTTATTTTAATCGCCATTTTTCACCCATTAAGGCGAGCCGATCTTGCAGCATCTGCTTCGTTACAGGACATTCG
>Ga0180433_10012128_pt1 | contig 10117 bp, 12 predicted proteins | sample SS_ome_8_FD_132980 | JGI IMG/M metagenome (GOLD analysis project Ga0180433, IMG submission 132980) | Hypersaline lake sediment archaeal communities from the Salton Sea, California, USA - SS_1_D_1 metaG | ecosystem: Environmental > Aquatic > Non-marine Saline and Alkaline > Hypersaline >...
CTTATGCTGGTCGTGCCTCTGCGACTCCCGTGGTTAATTTTTTGATCTCGATGCTTTCGTTAGGCATTGAAGGGTATCAACAATTATTAGAAGAACAACAAGAAAACAGAAATTTACTAGAAAATAAGCTAAAAGAAGTTGCCAATGAAATTGGTGAAAGAGTGCTTGATATTTTTAATCCCGTGGCAGTAGCGATGTCCCTTGAAAAAATTGAAAAGAATCAACTACTCGCTCTTGGTGGCGCGCTCTATAACTTGAGAGTGACAGGACCGAGAGTATTCGATCCCGACGATGACGAATTTGGCACGTGCAGTAAAGCGTACTCCACTCCTTATATAATCATGAACGCAGCAATTGGAGCGAGCTCAACAGATATCATTACTGCTGTTGAGAAATTCAAAAAAGCCTACGAGCAAGTAACTCAAAAGTAATTCATTTTAATAGAATAAATTTTTAATAGAAATTTGTTATAATATGATCATCTATTTGTAATTAAAATATTATAATGATGCTGAATCATGGAAAATAAACTATTAGACGAGTTTAATAATAAAATTACTTCTCAATGGCCTTCCAAACAAATCACTGAGGAATATGGCGCTTTAAACCATAGAGAATTATTCGAATTGGCCTATCATACGAACAACACTATTAGTTCGAGAAGTATTTATCATCACTTATCACAAGATGTTAATAAAGCCGGTTCCATGGCAATACTCTATTACTCAAAGCAAAAGCGCTTCACTTCAATAGAGGCTTTAGACGATGTGTTAAAAATTACGATGTATTCTTCTGATGAAAGCAACGTTGATAAATTAATTAATGAAATTCAACCCTCTCTTAAAGCGAGAAAAGAAAAATATAATGCGAGAGATAACGACACAAAAACACAACTCCTTAAGAACATTCTAGTAGAGAGAAAATTAGACGAGGCTATTAACCTATCCATGCTTGAAGAAATTGCACGTAAGGTTTATTTTGCTATTGGTGACGCTCGAGAAAGTGCCGCTGTCGTACCAATGTTCATGCAAGCTGAAGGGGCAAGCCTTGTCCAGCTTGCTCTAAATAAATGGATGGCTTTTGCTCAAAGATTACCCCCTGAGTCTCCATATCCTAAAACTCACCTTGCTGGTTTGTTAAAAAACCTCTTGGAAATTAAAAAATGGGTTCTTAATTTAATTACGGTTAATCTGGATAAATGAGCAAAGATCTATAAAGTCTATCTCCTTATTTAATTAACTAAATCAACTACTAAATTCTATAGTAATAAAAATATAGAGAAAAATTTAATGGTCCATCGGGGATTCGAACCCCGGATTTCCCGGTAAGGTTAATAATACCTTATTCTCGGGCTTTTATGCTATATAGACGATTTAACGGTGCGATGTCCGTCTATAGGGCCTTATAAGACCCGCGCTTTAACCAAGCTGAGCTAATGGACCAATTAAAATATAATCTAATTAAAGGATGAAAAAAATAAAAATTTTTGTAAACCTAACAAAATAAATAATAAAACAACAATTTCATTTTTTTTCCGAAAAAGAGCAATTAAATATAAGTACTTTCTATATGATCATATAAAAAAAGAATAATATTATAATTCAAAAAAAAATATAAGACTTCATAACATTCATATAATTAGATAGTGATACCTATGGCCGAAATGCTTACAGATCTCTTACAGAATATCTACAATCGGATTGCACAGCTAGGAGTTGCGATTCAAGGATTAAAAAAATCCTTAGATGGACTTAATCAAAATATTGAAGATAAAATTACCACCTTAACAGAAAAAATATCTACTTTCAGTGGAGAAATTGAAATTACGCAAACTACTCATCTTGACGTGTTAAAAGAAATAGGTGGTGGTTTTTTTGATCAATTAGACACTCTCAGAAAGGGAATAGGTTTGGAAGACATGAACGCATTAATATCCAACTTAGAAAATTTCTCATCTATTGCAGAAGATGTCTTAAACCAGGAAACTGTAAACTTACTTCTGTCTGAAGCAATAGAATCGGTAAAACACCTTAAAGAAGGAACTCAAATGCCTGAAGCAGAAATAGAAGAAAATACAGAATAAAACTCTATAATTAATAATAAAAAAAATAGGTCAAAAAAAAATGGCAGAACAACTATTAGAGGAAATGATTCAAAAGATAAATCAAATTACGGCTAGCCTTGATGGCACTATCGCCCAAATTACCACGATGAGCAATGCAATTAACGATATGAGTCAGAAGTTTAGCGAAGAGACCGTTGCTCTTACGGAAAACATCAGACTGATTGTAGAAGTAATAAAACAATTTCGAACGAGATCAGCTGAAAGCATGAACGAACTTTCAGAAGAATTCAATACGAAATTGAAAGACCTTTATGATGAAAAGGTAATAGAGGCAATTACCGAAGAAGAAAAAGGAGCAATTGATGTTATAAAGCAAGCAGCTAAGGCTATTTCAAATAATGTCTATTACGCTCAATTATTAACGATTATCCAATCGATCAGGGAAGAGACGAATAGAATAATGGGTAATCGTCCATAGACTTAAATTCCATATTTCTTTAAAAATATTATTTACTTGTATTGAAAATTATTACTAAAAGGTGTCATGAATTCAATGCCAACAGGTTGTTTCGTTATTTTATTACCTTCAGATTCAGAATATAAAATTTTAGGTTATTATTATACCGATAAAAGGATAAACTTTGAAGTTACCGAATCTTTCTTCTTAAGATTAAATCTAGACCACTCGAAGAATGAATTTAATTTTTTAAAGCTGAAAGATGTCTCAATAGTTTCGTATCTTCATAAATTCAAGGGAAAGCTCTCTCGAAAAGCGACTGGAATGATTCTCGGATTATTTCTTGACGAAAATGATAAACCAGAGAAATTTAGCACTGCCCTCAAAAATGGTGCGGCTGCGATAGAAGTAGTTGATTTTTTAAACCTTTCAAGAGAAGACTTTGAAGAAAAGTTAAAAGAAATCTATATTGAACATTTAGAGACATTAGTTGATTCATTAGATCCGAATGCTTTAAAAGAAAGTATAATTAATCGAACAAAAGAAATGATAAGTGGTAATAAAAAGGAGAGAGCAATCGCAGATGAATTGGTAAAAAAAATTCAGAACAACGAGCATGTCAAAATTTCTGATTTCTATAAAATCGCCGAAAACGCGTTAAAAGTTAACGATTACGATAAAGCTTCTAAAAATTTTAATAAAGCTGCAGAAGTCGCCGAGGACTTGTTGGAAAAAGATTTAGCTAAAACCTTAAAACATAAATCGAAAATTTCAAATAAAATACCTTTACTTACCAAAAATCGAGATAAGATCATTCAAGATGCTAAGAATGCTCTTAAAAGCGAAAATTATCGCAGTGCTTATATTTTTTATAAGAAAGCTGCTGAATTGTCAAAAGAATTAATGCAAGCTAATAAGGAAGAAGAATATAACTTGAAATCTAAAGCACTTCAAGATTTTTATAATGCAGATATGAAGTTTAAAGGAAAGAAATAAATTTAAATCCCTGTTTTCATTTTAAGTTAACTCATTTAATTATTTATGAAAAATGACTGATACATCTCATAGAGTAATTGCCCTCATAACAGATTTTGGGAGGCGAGGTTTACATTATGTTGCAAGCATGAAGGGCGTGATTCTCAAGATCAATCCAAATGTATCGATTGTTGACATTAGTCACGATGTTTCCTCTTACTCAATAATAGAAACTGCCTACCTCATCAAGAGTTCCTACAAACATTTTCCTAAGGATACTATCTTCGTAATGGTCGTAGATCCTGGTGTTGGAAGCTCAAGAGAGATACTCTCGATAAAAAGTAAATCGCATCACTTTTTTATAGGCCCAAATAACGGTATTTTTTCCAATATCTTGAAATCAAAAAAAATTATCTCGTGCGTAGAAATCAAAAATAAGAAATATTTTAATCTATCTGTGTCTAAGACCTTTCACGGTAGGGACATAATGGCTCCCGTTGCAGCTCATATATCTAAGGGTGTTGCGTTAAATGACTTAGGGCCATATTTTGATGTACAAGAGATTAAAAAATATCCACTTACATACAAAATCGATGAGACACAAAAGCGAATTGAGGCAACAATCCAATTTATCGATAGTTTTGGAAACATTACGACTAATATTCCAATAAGGAGCAATTTTATAAAAGGTACTGCTTTACCTATCGTGTTTGGAGCTAAGGTTAAAGTTCAGTTTAAAAGCCGCATTTACAAAGGAAAGTTAACCACGCACTTTAGTACAGAACCGAAGGATAAATTGCTTTTTTTGATAGGATCAAGTGGATTTCTCGAAATTTCGAAAAATCAAGGAAATGCAGCAGAAGATATAGGTTTTAAAGTAGGAGATACTATATATCTTCTGTTAGAATAGAAAAGGAATCGTTCATGAAAAAAGAGATTTTAGCGTGTATTGATGATAAAAACATTAAATATTTACACACTGGACAAGTTTCAAAATATATTTTTCCTATGGAGCGCCAACAAGCCCACGAGAAAAAGATTAGCCACTTGATAATTCGATTTTTTATTTTAACGATAAATTCTGATAAGGAAGTTCTCTACCTCGTGCAAAAAAGAGGAAAAAATAAGAAGAGCTATCCAGGATACTTTACAGATTCTGCTTCAGGGCACGTGGTTTTTAAGAAAGATTTAAACCTGGCAGGTATAAAACAAAACGCCTTAAGGGAACTCGAAGAAGAATTCGGAATTACTCAAACATCTGTAAAAAATGTAATATTTCATGAGATGAATGTAGAAAAAGATAATCAAACAACTGAAATTGCCTATATTTTTTTTGGATTGGTAGATCCTGATGTAAAATTAATTCCGGATCCAAAGGAATTAGATGTAAAGCAAAGCAAGTTTTATAAAAAAGCAAGTTTAGAAAAAATTATTTCTGAAAGTAAAACAATTGATTACTCGAAATTGATTTGGAGTGAGCTTCTTACTACTGATATCGTCGCTCTATTCAAAACAAAAACTATAAAATCAAAGCAAAAAAATTCAATTGCGCTATTTATTGGAAGATTTCAGCCATTACATCACGGACACGTGCATGTAATAAAAACTATTTTAAAAACTCACGATAAGATAAAGATTGGAATCGGAAGTTCTCAGTTATCACGTACTAAGAATGATCCATTTACAAGTAAAGAAAGAAGACAATTCATTGAAGCAATGTTTAAAAAAAGAAATATTAACCCAAAAAAATACGAAATCGTTGAAATACCAGATATTTATGATGCAAAAAAATGGGTCGAACATGTTGTGTCAATCGTTAACAAATTTAATGTGATTTACTCCAATAGTGATTGGGTACGGGATCTATTTCTCAAGAATGGATATAGTTTAGGAAGAAAATTGGAAATTTTCAAGAAAAAATATAATGGCACGAATGTCAGGAAATTAATAAGAAAGAACGATAAAAACTGGACAAAATTAGTACCAAAAGAAGTTGTTAACCTGATAAAAGACTATAAGGGAATTGAAAGAATAAAAGAGTTATACAATACAGAAGAAAATTCATGAGCATCAAGGATTATTTAGAAATAGACGGTTCTTTTGGAGAAGGTGGAGGTGCAATACTCAGAGTAGGAGCGGGATTTTCTGTTTCATGCAATCAACCTGTAAAAATTATAAATATTCGTGCGAACCGTCCAAAACCCGGTCTAAGGTTGCAACACCTTTTAGGGCTTCAAACTCTGGCTAAGTTAACGAATAGCACGCTAAGCGAATGTAAGGTAGGATCTAGGGATGTCGATTTCGTGCCAAATACCCAAATAAACAAGAAGATTCATGTGAATATTAGCACGGCTGCAAGCATAGGGTTATTACTCCAACCAATTCTCATCGCTAGTTTAGGATTTCGCAAAACAAACAAAATTGAGATTTCACTTAGTGGTGGGGGTACGTTCGGCAAGTGGGCTCCGAGTCTTAATTACCTCCAAAATGTAACGTTTCCTATATATAAAAAATCTGGTCTTGATATTAATTTAAACATTCAGAAACACGGGTGGTACCCTAAAGGTGGCGCTCAAGTGGATTGTGTCATTACTCCACCAATTAAAAAACTCAAACCAGTCAACCTTACTGAACTTGGAAATGTGCACTTCATTAATGGTGAAATCATCATTACAAATCAATTAAGGCATGCTCGAAACAACATAGTCGAACGAATTAAGAAATCAATCAAAAGACACCTTAAGAAACAAGAAAAAGTTGAAATGAGTATCAAACATTCATGGGTTAATTCAACCAGTCCAGGCGTAGGGCTGTCATTATGGGCAGAATCTGATACAGGAGCAATCATTTCTTCAGGAACCTTCTTAGGAGAAAAAAAGCTCTCCTCTGAAAAGCTTGGAATGATAGCAGCAGACGAGATCTTAAAATATATCAAAAACGACATTCCAGTAGATAATTACTTGAGCGATCAATTAATACCTTTAATGGCACACGCAAAAGATCCATCAAAAATTAAGGTGCTGGAAGTCACCAAACACGCAAAAACTAATTTAGAATTGATCAAACAAATTACAAATCGTAATTATTCAGTTATTAAGAGCAAGAAAAATCATTTCTTTGTTGAATATTTGTAATTCAAATAAAATTATAAATGAATTCAGTCACAATATGATCATCAGAATAAAAATACTATAATTAATTCTTATGTCAACTACTATGACAGCAATGCAAAGGTGTCCTCGTTGTGGAAACGAAAATCGGGGCACGAACTTCGCTTGTACTTTCTGTGGGAAGCGTTTAAGAATTGAATCCATCGAAAGATTGTATTTCTTTCGCCGAATTGAAGATGATTGGGTTGCACCCTATTCGTTTTTCAGGAAAATATATTATCTCTTTGTAAATTGCCCACGTGCTTTTTGGGATATTAATCACGCTCGAAAGAAATCCCCGGGTAACATAATTTACTTCGTCATTACCTTGTTGTATGGTTTTATGGGTTTCGCACTTTTTTCCCATTTTAGAATTGTTTTCCAAGGACCATATCAACTCGATCCTTTACTACAACCAATAATACCCCCATTATTTGGATTATTAGCTTTCTTTATTTTCGGACTCATTTATCATTATTTATTATTCCGCATTTTAATATGGCTCTTTTCTAAAGGAGCTAATTACGCTGTTGATTATTCAGAAAGGCTCGAATCGCGTTTTGGGAAAGAAAAAGAGGAGGTTGAGAAATATAGCGAATCAGAAATGAGTCCGTTTAGTATTTATAAAGGAGGTGTCCTTCAGCAGCAACAAGCACATAAAAATAAAATGATGTTATGTGCTTTCGCCCCTTTCATGTTAATCTATGCGATTGAAATTCCAATTATTCTTTTCGCACTTCCAAATGTTGAAATGACCCCTGATGGCTTCACCACATTATTTGTTACATACAAAGTTGTGTGGGCTGTTTTATATGCATTAGAAGCATTAGTAATAATGATTTGGGTTCCCTCATTGATAGCTATTGCAATCAGGGAATTATCTAATTCGTCTACTTTTCGTCTTTTAATTCCTTCGTATGCAATTGGAATAATTGTTGGAATATTTTACTATTTCTTCAGACCTCCATTTATTATTCTTTAATTAGATTTATTAACCTAAAATCCCATTTTTATTTAAGAAATTGATATAACGGTCGTGACCATGCAAATGGACAAAGAGAGTATAAAATTTGACTTGAAAAGACATGAAATCGAGTCTGAATTATATAGTATCTTAAAATCGATACCAAACCTGCATCAAAAATATCAGAAAGGCTCTATTAGTGAGAATTTCTTCCATAAATCAATTAAAAATGCAATTAACGGCTTATTAAACATAAAAATCTTCTTAAAAGAAGAAAAGATATTTTTTTCTGATTATATTAAGGAAGTCAATCTGGTAGAAGAATACAACAACGCAATTAACATAATAAACAAACTTTCGTCTTTAAACTATACAGATGATTCCTCTATAGCTACTAAATCTTCACTATTAGAATTACCCGGTATCACTTCAGAAATAACGTCTTCATTTATTACCCTAATAGATGCGTTAAAATTGGATAGTTTACACGATAACAACCTCATCACGAAATTATTTACTGAATTGAGAAAAAACTTCAGTAAATTTCCGGGTTTAGATGAAATTAAACACAAAATCGATGAAATTTGTGAATTTGCTTTAGATGATGCTAGTGATGTTCATAAAAAAATAAATTATGACGTGATTGCTAATGAATTGTACTCATTATTTTTAGCATTTCAAGAAACAATAAATTGGAAATAATAAAATTATTATGTTATTGTGAATTCCTTAAAATCATATTAGTATATCATTTATAACATTCTTAAATTAAAAAAGGTAATATACATGCCAAAACCTGGATTACGCTCAAAAGCGCAGAAAAGACACGATATTAGAACCCCGGGTAATAAAAACGTAACTCATTATTGGAGAAAAAAACCTCAAAAGAGTCATTGCGCAATATGCAAGAGCCCTTTACAAGCCATCCCAAGACTTAGACCCGCTAAAATGAAAAAAACGAATAAAACATCTAGACGGGCAAATAGAAGAGAAAGCGGTAGATATTGTGCTACTTGCCTTCAAACCCAGATTAAGGAATCAATATATAATCAATAATAATTTATATACTAATTTTCATCAACTTATTTATAAAAGTAATGCAATTTTATTTTATACATGCTCTATTTTATTTGTTTAAACGCGGCAAAATGGTAAATATAAAATGATTATTTCAATATCTGGACTTCACGGAACGGGAAAAAGCACAATAGCAAAAAAAATTGCGGAAGCTTTAGATTATAACTATTATTCTACGGGTAATGCCTTTCGAGAGAAGGCAAAAGAAATGAACATGACATTGGAAGAATTTACTCGACATGTTGAAAATCATCCTGAAATTGATAATGAACTCGATGATAAAATCGTAGAGATGGCAAAAAGGGGAGACATTATCGTTGACAGCCAATTAAGCGGTTTTCTTCTCAAATCAATTGCAGATCTTAGAATTATCCTTACATGTCCATTGGAAACAAGAGTTAAACGGATGTCAGAAAGAGATGCTACGTCATACAATGAAAAAATGGAGGAAACGCTAATGAGGGAGCAGTCTGAAGCAAAAAGATTCAAAGAACTTTATAATATAGATTTAAAAGATGCTAATCAAATCAAAAAAGCTCACGATGTCATACTTGCAACCGAAGGCTTATCTATTGAACAAGTGTTTAACAATGCAATGCACGTTATCAAGAATAAAAATCTGAAAATAACTTGATTTGAAAAAATCGAAAAAATTTTATGTTAAATTGCATTTTATTCCTTACTATAAATTACCAATCTATACTGGAATTTTCAAAAACCAGTAAAGATATATTTTTAAAATAATTTGGTGACGAATTATATGAGCGTTTATGATATAGGACGAGTTTGTGTAAAAACAATGGGACGCGAAGCAGGAAATCACTGCGTTGTTGTAGATATTGTAGATAAGAATTATATTATTATCGATGGATTAAAAGTTCGGAGAAGAAGAGTTAACTACAAGCATATTGAGCCCCTTAAAGATACGATCGAAATTAAAAAAGGAGCCTCCCACGCAGATGTCGAAGCTGCAATTAAGAAAGCAAAACTGACAAAAAAGATGAACGAACCTGTTTCTATTCCTACAAAATGATATAAATAAGATTAAATAAATTATATCTTATATTTTTTTTTGCAACGGTTGCCTAGCCTGGTACGGCGCGGGCTTGGAGAAGAGGGTCCTCTTTACCAAAAAGCCCGTGTGCTTCGCACTCGGGGGTTCGAAATCCTCCTTATATTTCGTAAGGGGACGATTATCCCTCCCGTTGCGCTCTTTTATTTATTTTTCTTTGTAATAAAAGTCATGCTACTAAAGACTATATTGAAGAAAGGATAAATTATTAATTTGAAGGAATATTTTTATCCAAGATTAACAATAACAATACGGTTATACACGATGAAAGAAACTCAAAAAAATGGAAAACTTTTACACATCAATGTTTTGAGTGGTCTTTCTCCTTTAGGATTATTGTTAAACTTATTAGGTCTTC
>Ga0180433_10012130_pt1 | contig 10117 bp, 12 predicted proteins | sample SS_ome_8_FD_132980 | JGI IMG/M metagenome (GOLD analysis project Ga0180433, IMG submission 132980) | Hypersaline lake sediment archaeal communities from the Salton Sea, California, USA - SS_1_D_1 metaG | ecosystem: Environmental > Aquatic > Non-marine Saline and Alkaline > Hypersaline >...
AGAAAATCAAGAAAAACTTATCTTAGGAATCGAGGCAGAAACAAAACTGAAAATCAGCGGTCTAAAAGAACCAGACGTTGAAGATATTCAAATTGGGGATGTACTGACTGCCATTGTCAGTCTGGATGAAGACGAACAAGTAGAAACCGTTAAAGTCGTTTTAATTGTCCCCGGAGAAGCTAATCCTCAAGCTGAGGAAAATAAAATTGAGGAAGAAGATATTGAGGCTACATCCCCGGCTGAAGCCACTCCTGCGGCGGAATTATAAAAACGGACAAACCCGAGAACTCTCTTTTGGAATTCCTGAGTCAATATTGACTTAAGACATTGCGATCGCAATTTATTACATCAATCTGGATTAATATAAACCAGCATGTTTTATGTTATGATAGCACTATGAAAATTATTAATTCTAATCAATCAACTCAAAGACTAGAAGACAGGGAAAAAAGAAAATGGAAAAACTGTTTTGAAAAAAGGCAACCAATAAAAAGGAGGCTTTGGTGATTAAAAAGAAATTTCAAACCCTGAAAGGCTTCAGAGATTTTTTACCCCAAGAGGCGAAAAAACGCCAGTGGCTTAAGGACAAAATGGTGACTGTTTTTGAGTCTTGGGGTTATCAGCCAATTGAAACGCCGACTTTAGAATATTTAGAGTTATTTCAAGGGCAGATCGGCGAAGACGAAAAGCTCTTCTACCAGTTTAAAGACTTGGGCGGCCGCCAAGTGGCCATGCGCTATGACCAAACCGTACCCACCTGCCGATTTATTGGCAATCATTTTAATGACTTAACTTTTCCTTTTCGGCGTTATCAAATCCAGTCGGTTTTCCGGGCAGACAAGCCGCAAAAAGGCCGCTATCGAGAATTCCTTCATTCTGATCTTGATATTTTCGGCGTCTTTTCGCCAGCGGCTGACGCCGAAATTATCAGCGTTAGCTTAGACCTTTATCAAAAAATGGGCTTTAAAAATGTTGTCGCTAAAATTAATAACCGCGATTTAATGAAAGATATTCCCTATCCTGTTCTGGCCTCAGTCGATAAGTTGGGAAAAATTGGCGAAGGAGAGGTTTTAGAAGAAATCAGGGCTAAAGGAATAGGAGAAAAAGAAGCCAAGGAATATCTGCGAAAAATTAAAAATTTAAAACCTGACCAAACCCTGAAAATGATCTTTAACTATCTCAGAGCGGCTGGTTTTGCTGATAGGCATTATCAATTCCAGCCAACCTTAGCTCGGGCTTTTTCTTATTCTCAGGGGCCAATTTGGGAATTCGTCATTCCCCAATATGAATATGGTTCAGTTGGCGGCGGAGAAAGATATGATCGCCTTCTGCAAAAAATTTCCGGTCAGAATATTGGCGGAACTGGAGTCGGGATCGGCTTTGAAAGAACTTTAGAGGCGGCGGAAAAAATGGGCCTAATTCCCGACTTGAATAAAACGGTAAAAGTTTTACTGACTGTTTTTAATAAACAGCTTCTTTCCAGTTCGCTGGAGATGGCTAAAAGAATCAGAGAAAAAGGGATAAGCGCCGAAGTTTATCCCCAGCCAGACGAAAAGCTGGCCACTCAATTAAATTACGCCAATAAAAAAGGCATTCTCTGGGCAGTTATTATTGGTCCAGACGAGATGAAACAAAATAAGGCCGCTTTGAAAAATATGAAAACCGGCAGACAAAAAATCCTTCTTTTAGAAGAAGTTCCAAAATTTATAGGAAACAGCAGACTTTGAATAAACGAACCAAGGCCTACATATTTCTACTTACAACCACAATCATCTGGGGCGCCGCTTCGCCGGTAATTAAATACACCCTAAAATTCATCAGTCCTTTCTCTTTTTTGTTCTGGCGATTTTTAATAACCAGCCTTATTTTTCTGCCGATTTTTTTTATTTATATCAACAAAAATAATATCAAGCTTGATTTAAAAAAAATAGCCCGGCTGGCCGGACTTGGATTTTTGGGAACTACCTTTTCTCTGACTCTTTTATTTGTAGGCTACAGCCACACTACTGCCATAGACGGATCTCTTATTTATTCTATCGCTCCAATTTTAGTAGTTGTCGGCGGCGCATTTTTTTTAAAAGAAGAGGTGACCGGCATAGAAAAGATGGGAGCGGCGATTGCTTTCTTAGGAAGTATTGTTGCTATAATTCAACCGCTTTTAGAAAGAAAAGCTTTTGGATTAGAAAACATGGCTGGAAATATTTTAGTCTTTCTTTCCGCTCTCGCCTGGGCGGGTTATTGTCTTCTGATGCGCAGGTCTGAATTTAAAGAAAAAACCGTCCCTTTAGTGCTAACCGCAGTAAGCTTTTTTGCTGGTTTCATTACTATTATTCCTCTATTTATCATTGAAAGGCCACAACTGCCTGGCAATTGTCTAGCAATTGCATCGCTGTTGAATAATCACGCTCTTCCCGGCATTTTATACATGAGTGTTTTTTCTTCAGTAATCGCCTATTTTACCTACAATTTAGGCTATTCATTAATTGAAGCTTCAGAGGCAGTTCTTTTTGATTATTTAAAACCGGTTTTCGCCGCTCCCCTAGCAGTTATCTGGCTAGACGAACAAATCACTCCTCCTTTTCTAATTGGCGCTTTGCTCATTGCTCTTGGTGTTTTCCTGACTGAATCCCGCCCTAAAAGCTAATTTAATCCATTTGACAATCTAACTATTTAGCCATATAATTCCTAACATGAAGCAAAAAATTCACCCCCAATGGTATGATGACTGCCAAGTCACTTGTGCCTGCGGTCAAACTTTTACCACTGGCTCCAGCGTGCCTAAAATTAAAGTTGAGATTTGTTCAGCCTGCCATCCTTTTTTCACTGGCGAACAAAAATATGTTGATATTTTGGGCCGAGTAGAGAAATTCAAGCAGAAAAGAGCGCAAGCGGCCGGCAAAAAATACATTAAAAAAGCCCTCAGAAAAAAACTCAAAGCCAAACAGGAAGAAAAAAAGGCTAAAGATAGACCAAAAACCCTCAAAGAAATGCTTCAGAAAGAACTTAAAAAAAAGAAAAATAGGCTTTGAAAAAAGCAAAGCTTCCTGAAAATGACTGTCAAAAGAATTGTCAATAATTGTCTTTTAGAAATCAGGCCGGCCGCCGGCGGCGAAGAGGCAAAAATTTGGGCTAAAGACCTGCTCCGAATGTATCTTAAATTTAGCACCAGCCAAGGCTGGCAAACAAAAAGATCAGCTTCTTTAAGCCTGGAAATAAAAGGCGATGGCGCTTTTGAAAAGCTTAAATTCGAAACAGGCGTTCATCGGGTCCAACGGGTGCCAGCGACTGAAAAGCACGGCCGGATCCATACTTCAACCGCCACGGTCGCCGTTCTGCCGAAGTTGTCTGACGATCAGATAAAAATTAATCCTCAAGACCTAGACTGGCAGTTTTTCCGGGCTTCAACTCAAGGCGGTCAAAATGTCCAAAAGGTATCTACAGCGGTTAGGTTAACCCACCGGCCAAGCAGAATAATGGTTACCTGCGAGCAGGAAAGAAGCCAGGAGCAGAACCGGAAACTGGCCCTGGAACTGCTTAAGGCCCGGCTCTGGCAGGAAAAAGAAGCCCAAAAAGAGGAAACAGTGGCTCAATACCGCTCAGGTATTGGCCGAGGCATGAGGGCGGAAAAAATCAGAACCTATAACTTTTCCCAAAACCGAGTAACTGACCACCGCTTGAAAAAATCCTGGCATAATTTGGAGCGCATTCTTGATGGAAACTTAAAAAAAATTATTAAAACCCTCAGGCAAAGACTTTAACCTGCCTCTTCTAAACGAATTTTAAGCTGGCGCCTTTTCTCTTCCCGCCAAATTTCTAATTCGACCTCATCGCCTACTTTTTTAGAACTAATGATTTTCGCCAAACCGCCCTCTTCTTCAGTCACCTTCCGGCCATCAAGCTCGATGATAATATCTCCCTTTTTTAACCCAGCCTTTTCTGCCGGTGAAGCTTCAATTACTTCAACAATATAGGCTCCTTCCGGCACCTCATTTAACAAAGCCAAGTCTTTAGAGATAATTTTATAACGAACGCCTAAAAAAGCCCGAGTAAATTTGCCAGTTCGGGTAAAATTATCTAAAGCTTCTTTAACAATATTGATAGGAATGGCAAAGCTGACATTTTCGGCCCCTGAAGTGGTGGCGACATTAACGCCGATCACCTGGCCTAAGCTATTCAATAACGGCCCGCCTGAATTTCCAGGATTGATCGCCGCGTCTGTTTGAATTACATTTTCCAGCTCTTCACTGGAACCGCCAAAAGGGTCACCGGCCGTTATTCCTCTGCCCAAACCGGAAATCACCCCGGTTGTCACCGTATTTCTGAACTCTCCCAGGGCAGTCCCGATCGCAACCACAAACTGACCGACTTTCAAGTCATCTGAATTCCCCAGTTCAACCGGTGTTAAACCCGAAGCATTAACTTTTAAAATAGCCAAGTCAATAACCGGATCGCGGTAAATTTTCTCTACTTCATACTCTTGGTTGTCTTTGGTAATCACCTTGTAATCTGCTTCTAAATCGCTAACGACATGTTTATTAGTGGCAATCATGCCGTCGGCTGAGATGACAAAGCCGCTGCCGATGTCCTGCTCTATTTCTTCTTCCCTTTCTTGAGAAGGACGAGAGGGGAAATTAAAAAAATTAAAGGGGTCAAAAAAATCACTAAACGGATCAATAATTCGCTGGCTCTTTTTGACGCCAATGGTTACTACTGAAGGTGAAACCTCCTCCACTACTTCAATTACCACTGACTCTTCTTTTAAAACCTTTTGTTCAACAATATCTCCTTTTTCTTGAGAAGCTTCTTGGCGGGGAAACCAACTGTCTAGAATTTTGTAGCCAAAAAGCCGATCTGACAGGGCCCCGCCTAAAAGGGAAATTATCACCACTAAAATGGTGCAGAAAATAATTGACAATTTTTTAAGCTTCATAATTTCCAATTCCTTTAAAAAACTAGGTTAATTTTCATTTAATATCTCTATAGCCTTTTCCAACTGCTCATCCTCTTCTGTCTCTGAATCATCTTCTATTTCTACATCCGGCGTCAAGCCAGTTTCATTAATCCATTTATCGTTTGGGGTTAACCATTTAGCAGTCGTAATGTGTAAGCCAGCCCCGCCCTGTAAGTCTTCTGACTCCTGAATTGTTCCTTTGCCAAAAGAATGAGTTCCTATCAGCTTAGCCCGATTATGGTCCTGAAGAGCTCCAGCCAAAATTTCTGAAGCAGAAGCACTGCCTTTATCAATTAAAACCACCAGCGGTAGATCCAACAGCCTCCCCCGCCGATTAACGCTGTAAGTTTCTACCCGGCCTTGATAGTTTTCCTGTTTAACGATCACTCCTTTAGCTAAAAACTCAGAGGCAAGATTAACCGAACTTTTTAAATAGCCGCCTGGATTGCCTCGCACATCAAGAATCATTCCGGCCGCGGCTGGCTGCTGGTTCTTAATTTTTTCAACCGACTGGTCCCATTGTTCAGCCGTTAGTTCTCCAAACTTAGTTAATTTAAGATGAGCAACTTTCCCCTCATCAATCAAATCAACCTCAACACTGGGGACAACAATTGCCTGGCGGGTAATTTCCGCTTCAAAAGGTTCCGAACTGCCTTCGTGTAAAAGAGTTAGGCTGATTTTTGTTCCCTGCGGGCCGCGGATTTTTTCCACTGCCTCCGGCAGGCTCATACCAGTTGTTTCCTGATCTATCCCCTTTTGTCCATCCTTAAGGCGCAGAATAAGGTCCCCAGCTTTAACCCCCGCCGCTTCCGCCGGCATGCCTTTTAAAGGAGCAATAACGGTCAACCTTTTATCCTGGTTAAAGCCCAAGCGAATTCCCACTCCTTCGAAAGTACCGTTAAGATCCTCTTTGGCTTGCTTATTTTCTTCTGGCGGAAGAAAAACAGTGTAGGGATCGCCTAGAGAAGCAGCTAGGCCTTTAACAGCTCCATAAAACATCACCTTCTGATCAATTTTTTCTTTTTCAAGGTATTTTTCTTCTAATTTATCCCAAACCTCCCAAAAAAGAGAAAAATCAACTTCCTTAGCCGCTGGCGCTTTTTTGTTAATAATCTGGACATTAAACGGCCGGCCGCTTAAAGCTGTCAGCTTTACTTCTCTCGTTCCCAGCCCCCAGCCAAGCCCGCCGGCCAGTAGAGCCAGCACTAAAGTTAGAACTGTTTTTCTGATTTGTTTTAAGCTCAGCTTCATAAGAAGAATTCAAACCTTAACCACAAAAGGCAAAAGAGCTAGATGTCTCGCTCTTTTAACCGCCCGGGTGACTCTTTTTTGGTGTTTTTGACAGAGACCACTATAGCTCCTATTAAGAATTTTACCTCGATCAGAGGTAAAACGAGCTAAAACTTCTATTTCCTTAAAATCAGGCTCTCTACCTTTTTGGCAAAAATAACAGCTTGATTTTACAGGAATTCTCTGTTGTCTCTTTTTAGAACGGAATATCATCAGCTTTTACTTCCTCTTTTTCAGCTGGTTTTTTTTCAACTGGCTGGTCTTTTTTGACCTCTTCTTTTTTCTTTTTTTTGCTGGCCGGCGCCGCCTGAGTTTTTTTCTGTCCTTCAGCCGGAGACTCCTCTTCTTTTGCCGGCTCCTTTTCTGCTTCACCACCGTCAGCTTCTCCCTTTTTTCTAGAATCAAGAATAATCATATTATTAATCACTACTTCTGTTGTTCTTCTCTCAAGACCGTCTTTGTCTGTCCAGCTTCTAGTCTGCAAACGGCCGTCAACATAAACTTTTCTACCTTTAAATAAAAGCTGGGCGCAAAGCTCGGCCAGCTTCTGCCACGCCACAATTCGGTGGAACTCAGTTTTTTCCTGAGTCTCTTCACTCTCTGCCGGCGTCCAATAACGGTTGGTGGCTAAACCAAAATTGCAAACGGCCGTGCCTTTGGAAGTATAACGCAGTTCTGGATCACGGGTTAAATTCCCAATTAACATTACTCTATTCAACGACCTAGCCATTTTTCCTCCTAACTTTTTCTTTTAATTAATAAATGCCGGATAATCTTGTTTTCTCTTTTAATTTTCCCCCGCCAGTCTCTAATTTTTTTCTCAGGCAGTCTAAGATCAAACTTAACATAAATCCCCTCTTTAAATTTCCTGATTGGATAGGCAAGCTCTTTCTTTCCCCAGATTTCCTTTTTTTCCAGCTTGCCTTTTAAAGACTCAATCGCCTTTTCAACTTTAGCGATTTCTTTTTTTTGCTCCTCTGCTTTTAGGTTCGGCGCTAGAATAAAAACTAATTCGTATTTTCTCATCTTTCCAAATTCAGCCAAGACTCTAATTTATCCGGGCTAGCAGACTTTTCAGCCAAAGACTGATGGGCCTCTGGATCAAGTCTGCGATTTAAATTTAAGTATAACAAAGTTTAGGAAAATAGACAATTACTTAAAACTTATCGAGAAAATTTAAATTCCGCCACCTGGCCGTCTTGAACCTGATAGTCCCGGCCCCGAAGAGAGATCAGGCCCTTATCTTTAGCCCTCTGCCAGGAACCAGCTTTTATTAAAGCTCGCCAGCCAACTGTTTCCATTTTCACAAATTTGCGAGCAAAATCAGTATGAACAGCACCAGCGGCCTCGATTGCTGATGCTCCCTTTTTTATTGACCAAGCTGAGATTTTTTTACCCCCCTTAACCGTATAAAAAGTTATCAACCCTAAAGTTTGGTAGGCTCGCTTGATGATTTCTCCCAAACCGGTTTCTCGGGCTTTAAAATAGCTTAAGTAATCTTTCCGCTCTTCTTCTTACAGTTGCTAAAGATCAGCCGCAAACTTAATACAAACAGGCAAGACCACTCCTTTAGGAAGATTTTGGACAGTATAATCCTGTTCTTCTAAATGCTTTTCGGCAATATTAAGAATAAAAATAACCGGTTTGAGGGTTAAGAGATTAAAACTGCCGATCAGCTTCTGCTCTTCCTCGCTTAGACCGGCGCTGATAGCTGGCTGACCCTTGTCTAGAACCAACTTGATTCTCTTAAGAACCATTAATTCTTCAAGGGCCTGCTCCTGACTCCGATTCTTTTTTTCTCTCTCTTGAATTCCTCGGCTGACTGTCTCAAAATCAGCTAAAACCAACTCTAAATTAATGGTGTCTACATCAGCGACTGGATCAACCCGGCCGGCCACATGAGGAACTTGAGGATTATCAAATTCCCGCAGAACATGAAGAATTAGGTCAACTCCGCGGATGTGAGAAAGAAACTGATTTCCCAAACCTTCACCCTCAGCCGCTCCTTTAACCAAGCCAGCAATATCAACAAATTCAATTGTCGCCGGCCGCCTCTGAATTTCTTCTGCTCCAGAAACGGAGCCACTGAACATTTCAACTAGTCTATCCAGCCTCTCGTCCGGAACAGCAATAACGCCCTTATTAGGAGTAATGGTGGTAAAGGGGTGGCGACCAACTTTAGCCACCTCCCGCTTCATCAAGGCATTGAACAGAGTTGACTTGCCGACATTAGGCAGGCCGACGATTCCGACTGAAAGCATTTTTATACAGCCAAAATTGCGTTTGACAATTTTGCCCTTATTCGCTATATTATAAATCAAATACTAGAGGTGGATACTTTAAAAGTGTCGCCTCTTTTATTTTTTGGCAATAATCTTTTCAAGATTCTTAATTTCAATAAATTTTTCGGCCGATCCCTTTATAGCTATTTTTCTTTCCAATCAAAGGATAATTGTATTTAAAAAAACTCACCTTAGTACCAGTGAAAAATCCCAGTAAAGTATCTTTCTTTTGTTGGTCAAGAGTAAATTTCCCTTTTTGGCTGAGTTCTTTTTTGAGCTCTTCCGAAGAAAAATCCATTGAAGTAAAAAAATCTAAATCAAAAGATAGGCGGTGGCCTAAATGGAGGGCAACGGCTGTCCCTCCGGCAAGATAAAAATGCTTTAAAATCTTGACTTTGCTTAATAGGGCCAAACTGTTTTTCGTCTTTTTGGAAATGCCTTCCGACTGCATAGTTTTTCCTTAGGAATAATATCTAAATAATTATACCAAAAGGTTTTATTAAATCTGGAAATATTTTTAGATTTAACGGCTACCTGCTTCAAAAAGTCCCTGGAAAAATGTTCTTTAAGCCATTTAAAAGCCAGAAGGTCTCCCCTGTCCATCAATCTTTCGACAACATAAAAAACCTCTTTTTGCGGATTAATCTTATCAGCATCAACTTCCCAAAAATACTGATGAAGAAAGCTTGGCAGTTTTAAAGATAGGTCTTTTTGGGCCTTTTTATTCATTCTGGATTAATTCTATCACAAATTAAAATGCAGGCTCAGAAAACTGACACAAACTAGCATTTGATGGGCGAAGGTCTTAGTTACTGATCGCTTTAACTCATATCTTTTCATTTAGAGAATTGCTGAATCAATTTAGCAGAGAAGTGAAAAAGGATTATCCTCAGTCCCTCTTCAGAAAATCTCTTTGCTCCCCACCTTTTAACTAATTCCTCTATATAGTCCTCTATTGACAGTTTTTTGCCTGTTATCACTGTTTCTCTTATTTCTCTATCAATCTTCTCCAATTTTGCTTTTATTAAACGCCTTTCTGCTTCATTTTCCATTGTCTGAAATTCTTTTGCTGCTTCTTCATCGCCTAAAAACTGCTTGGCAACAATTCCATAAGAAGAATTTATCTCCACCGTTTTCCCATCTTCCTTCTCCAGTTGAAGAAGTTGATTAAACTTCTCCTTTATTAATTGAATTAAAGCATTAATCCCTTCCTCTGGTTTCTGTTCAACGACAACTATTGCTTTAAATTCATCGCCTCCTGCTTGAGGCCGATAAACATAAACTTCAGCCCCATCAATACCTAATAAACAGGCTTCTTTCTGTTGGACAGTTTCTTTTATTGCCTGGTTAGCAAAGGAATAACCATACGAATCGTTAAGAGTTTTTAGATTGTCTATGTCTCCGTTAATAAAAACTAAAGCCCTCCCGCCATCTATAGCTTGCTGAAAAATACCAATAAGTCTTTCTCTAACCCCAATTGTTTCAAATGGATATCCGGTAACAGGATCCTCATTCTCGACTGTCACCAAAAGAGAGCTTCTATCAGAAACCAGAACTGAGTCTCTTGTTTCTTCATTCATCAAATTTAAATCCA
>Ga0180433_10012133_pt1 | contig 10114 bp, 7 predicted proteins | sample SS_ome_8_FD_132980 | JGI IMG/M metagenome (GOLD analysis project Ga0180433, IMG submission 132980) | Hypersaline lake sediment archaeal communities from the Salton Sea, California, USA - SS_1_D_1 metaG | ecosystem: Environmental > Aquatic > Non-marine Saline and Alkaline > Hypersaline > Sediment...
TGAAAAGATAGTAGAGACATTAAAAAAGTTAGACGATGACGAGACAATGGTCATACAGTCAGGAAAACCTGTTGGAGTTTTCAAGACCTGGGATACATCTCCTCGTGTTGTCATGGCAAACTCGAATCTTGTCCCTCATTGGAGCAACTGGGAGAAATTCCATGAGCTTGAACAACTTGGACTTATGATGTATGGACAGATGACCGCTGGATCCTGGTGCTATATAGGGACTCAGGGGATCATACAAGGAACCTATGAAACATTTTCATCTCTTGCAAAAAAACATTTTAATTCAGATCTCAAAGGAAAGATCGTTCTCACAGGTGGAATGGGTGGGATGGGGGGAGCTCAACCACTTGCAGTAAAGATGGCAGGTGGCGTTTGTATCGATGTGGAATGTGATGAGAAACGGATAGATAGGCGGGTAAAGGCTGGGTTCTGTGATAAGAAAATGTATGATGTAAAGGAAGCCGTGGCATGCGCAGAGTCCGCAAAAAAGAAGAAAACAGCCATATCAATCGGGCTTGTTGGTAATTGTGCAGATGTTTTCCCATTACTTGTTTCTGAAGGATTCAAGCCAGATGTTGTCACTGATCAAACATCAGCTCATGATGAACTACAAGGATATATTCCAGCGGGATACTATGGACCCTCGTTAGATGATGCTATTGCTCTAAGGAAGAAAAACCCATCAGAATATAAGAAACAATCGATGAAAAGTATGAGGGACCATTGTCATGCAATGATCCAATTCCAGAAACAAGGCTCAATCGTATTTGATTATGGTAACAATCTTAGAGGACAAGCATTAAAAGCAGGTTTGAACAATGCATTTGACTATCCTGGTTTTGTCCCGGCATATGTAAGGCCGATGCTCTGTGTTGGTCGTGGACCATTCCGATGGCTTTCATTGACCGGTAATCCAGAGGATATCAAAAAGACAGACGAACTTGTCCTAAAACTATTCCCTGAGGATAATATCCTTTCCAACTGGATCACTCTTGCTGAGAAATATCTACCATGGGAGGGTCTTCCCTCACGGGTATGTTGGCTGGGATATGGAGATCGAATGACCTTTGCTCTGGCAATCAATGATCTGGTACGAAAAAAGGAAATTGGGCCAATTGCTATCACCCGAGATCATCTGGATAGTGGAAGTGTTGCATCACCCTATCGAGAAACCGAATCGATGAAAGATAAAAGTGATGCAGTGGCTGATTGGCCATTGTTGAATGCATTATTGAATTGTGCAGCAGGTGCTGATAATGTCCAGATCCATAATGGTGGTGGGGTTGGAATTGGCCTATCAACCCATGCAGGAATGGTCGTTGTCTGCGATGGAACAGATCAAACAGATGATAGGATCAAACGAGTTTTCACCACAGATCCTGGTATGGGTGTGATACGTCATGCTGATGCAGGGTATAAGGAATCAATCGATGTCATCAAAAAATCTGATCTGCGAAGTCCAATGATCAAATGATCTTTGTGATCTTAAAGATCACCTTTCATTTTTTACGAAGGGCAACATTTAAAAAAGATGCTTATTTCATGTGGCATTGAACGCAGTATGGAAAACATTCCTCAATATATCACAATGCTTATCGATGAGATTTTCAGATATTTTGGGATAAACACCGCACCATTGGTAAGTGAGGTTCTTACAATGGTCATGTTGCTCATTATCTGGATTTTTTTTGGTTGGATCATCTATAACATTGTTGAACGGTATCTTACCCGTTGGTCAAAGAAGACGAAAAACAAGCTTGATGATGAGATATTAAAGAACATCAAGTTGCCATTATATCTTATCATCATTATCATTGGTAGTTATTATGCGTTGACCCCATTAAGTATTCTTCAGCCTTTTTCTGCTGAGATAGCAATAACGTTCATTATCATTGAAATCCTGCTAGTAACATTTGTCATCACTCGTATTATCAATGTTCTTTTTGCATGGTATGCTGAGAAACAAAAGGAACATAAGAAAGATGTTAGTGATCATCTCCTATTCATCCTGAAAAAGATAATTCATGCAGTTGTCTATATCTTTGCATTCTTTATCATTCTGTATGCCTTTAACATTGATCTCTCCGGTGTTGTTGTCGGTCTTGGTGTCGGTGGTATCGCTATAGCCTTTGCACTTCAGAATATCCTTGGAGATATTTTCAGTGCGTTTACAATCTATTTTGATAAACCCTTTGAGATTGGGGATTTCATCATCATCGGTTCTGATGCAGGCACTGTGAAAAAGATAGGAATCAAATCTACTCGTATTCAAACCCTTCAAGGGGAAGAATTAATCGTTTCCAATCATGAACTTGTGAATACAAGGATACGTAATTTCAAACAGATGAGGAAACGACGGATCAGTTTTACATTTGGGGTCATCTATGGGACACCTCAAACAAAATTAAAGAAGATACCAGAGATGATAAAAAACATCATTGATGGAATGGATCTTGCTGACATGGAACGGGTCCATTTCAAGGAATTTAGTAGTTCAAGTCTTACGTTTGAAGTGGTCTACTATATCAAATCAAAAGACTATGTAAAATATATGGATACACAACAGGATATTAATCTTGAGATCAAAAAGGCCTTTGAGAAAGAGGGCATCGAGATGGCATTTCCAACGCAGACTATCTTGCTTAAAGAAAGCTAGCCCCACCTATATATATCAAGTAACATCAGCCTTTTATCCACGCGTTTTTCTAGATAGCAGGTATTATAAAAACTGATATGCCAAGGATGAGAAGAAGGATGATCGTTATAACAACAGCGACAACAATACTCATAAGAAACGCAAGAAACGCTAATATCCAACCTACATCATAAAATTTCTTGATAAGATACAAAAAGACGAGAAAGCCAATGACAGTACCAAAAGGATAGAAGCTTAATGCAAATAGAACTATATCCCCAATTATCACAACAGTAAAAGCTCTTGTAAAACCCTTTTTATCAAAACCAAGCAGACCAGTACCAAGATGAAGTAATATCGCACTACCAATGAGATTGATCAGAACATATATAACGATCCGTATCACATCTACATCAAACCCAGGTCCAAATATGTTCATAAGTTCCATATTTAAAAACATGGATTCCTTTAAAAACCTTCCATATACCAATAAACTTCAGTTAATCTAAGATAAAAATTTGGCTTATAAGAAAAAAAATAAAGTAGATATAAGGTTAAATGAAGAAGGTTACATCCACTTCTTTCTTTTAAAATACCAAAGCATTAAAAGACCCATTCCAAGCATGATGGTCAATGCAAAGGGATACCCAAAATACCATTGAAGTTCAGGCATATTGAATGGAGAGATACCCGGGTCAAAATTCATTCCATATATACCTGCTACAAAGGTTAGAGGTATAAAGATTGATGCAAATATCGTTAAAACCTTCATCACCTCATTCATCTTATTGGAAACACTGGACATATAGATATCAAACATACCTGATATCATATCCCTAAATGTCTCAACCGTATCGATGACCTGGATTGTATGATCATATACATCTCGAAGATAAATGCCTGTTGCCTTAGTGATAAGAGTGGATTCACCTCGAAGTAGCCCGTTAACAACCTCTCGAAGAGGCCATACAGATTTACGTAAAAATATCATATCTGCCTTAAATGAATGGATCCTTTGTAATGTCTCAGGTTTTGGATCATCAAGAAGCTGATCCTCCATTTCTTCAAGAGATTCACCAATATTTTCAAGGATCACAAAGTAATTATCAACAACGCCATCAAATAATGAATAAGCAAGATAATCAGCACCCATTTTCCGAATTCGACCTTTGTTCGACCGGATTCGTTCACGTATTGGATCGAAAATATCACCAGGACGTTCCTGAAAAGAGAGAACAACATTTTTCGTTAAAATAATACTAACTTGTTCAGACTGTATCTCTTTATCAGAATCATTTTGATAAAGCATCCTATATACAAGATAGATATAATCCTCAAAGACCTCCATCTTAGGGCGTTGATTTGTATGCATTATATCTTCAAGAACAAGGGGATGGATACCGAAATGAGCTCCAATTGCCTCAATGATATTGGGGTCATGTACACCATCAATATTTATCCAAGAGATAGTGCCAGTATCTCTAAAGGGAAAGCATTCCTCTATTTTTTCCAATGACCTTTCAACAAAGGTATCTTTTGAATAATCGATCACTTGCATGCTAACAGACAATGTTGATTCCTTTCCCACATGAACCAGGGATCCAGGTGGAAGACCAACAGTAGAAATACGTTTTTTAACATATCTAGAGATACGTCCTCACCTCGTTAATATAATCTTCTCTCTTCTTCTCCATATCTGCAGCAACACCATGTCATATAAATTTTTTCTCATGATATCCGGGCAAAGATAATTACAATAATCATATCATTAAATGGAAAAGGATTATTCTTATAAACATGCGTCCTATTACCGTTGTAAATCAATTGAATTATATCTTAGCCCCGTAGTGTAGCGGTCAATCATCGGAGACTCTGGATCTCTGAACTCCAGTTCGAATCTGGACGGGGCTATCAGCAAATTCTTTTTATTCTATTATTGCAGAGTTAAAGATTAATATGCGCCTATAACATCTCAACCAGTATCTTCTCTTTGATCGTGATGAGTGCACCGTTACCTCGTTTCCCCATACTGCAATTCACAACAAGGGTATTTTCATAATGTGAGAAACCCGGATCTTCATGGATATGACCACATAGGACAAGCCGAGGAGAATATGTCTTTAGAATGGACAGTAATTCTTTGCTACCAGAATGATGTCCTAAAAAGACCTTATCCTGAAACCCATATGGTGGAACATGAGAGACCAACACATCAACATCCTTGATCATCCCCTTATAAGTTTGCTCTTGAAGGAACAACTGGGTCTCTTTCGGGTCAACACCATTTATCCCAACAAAAACAAGGCCGTTATGCTCATTTCTTTTAAGATGAAGGTTAAACGCATGGCTTTGTTGTATACCCCTTATGGCATCAGCAGTATCAATATTTCCAGGTACAGCAAAAACAGTTCCTGGTATCTGATCTAGAAAATTCTTTGCAACATCAGCAGGTCCAAACTGAGTGATATCTCCGCAGATAATGACAATATCTGGTATATGTTTCTCTACCATCTCCAATACCGTATTCAAACGATATTGAGATCCATGAATATCCGCTGTCGCATATAGTATCATGATACATTCCACCTATTTGATGACAAAGGGGAAAATGGTTTTTTTATTAAATCTTTTTATGTTATAACACAAAAATCTCATTGAGCTGATCAAAAAAACCTTAGTCCCACCAAAATCAAATATACCAAAAACCTATTCCCAGAATTGATATGCCAGTTGTAACCTTCGATTATAATGATTTCATATCGCTTCTTGGTTATGATATCTCAAAGCAAGACCTTATCGATCGTTTACCGATGATCGGAGCGGATTTTGATAAAGAAGAAGATGACCAGATAAGTATCGAGTTCTTCCCAGATAGACCAGATCTTTCATCTGTGGAAGGTATCGCAAGAGCAGCTCGGGCCTTTTTTGGATTCAAACCAGGGCTTCAAACATACGAAATCCAATCATCAGATGTTAAGGTCATCGTGGATCAATCAGTGAAAAATGTTCGCCCATTTGTCCAATGTGCTCTTGTAAAAAATGTCACAATGACCGATGAGCTGATATCATCACTTATGGATCTTCAGGAAAAACTTCATTTTGGTGTTGGCAGAAATAGAAAAAAGGTCGCAATCGGGGTTCATAACTATGAACCAGTTCAACCACCGTTCACCTACAAGGCAGTTGAACCGAACTCTGTTCAATTCGTACCATTAGCAAAATATGAATCAATGACAATGAAGGACATACTGATTAAACATGAAAAAGGAACAGCCTATGCACATCTTCTTGATGGATTTGAAACCTATCCTCTCATCGTTGATGCAAACAATAATGTTCTCTCTTTTCCACCCATCATCAATGGTTCCCTCACAGAGGTCACCCCATTTACTACTGAGATATTCGTTGATGTAACCGGTACAAGCCCCTTTGCCATCCAGTATGCATTACACATTGTTACAACAGCGCTTGCTGAAAGAGGTGGACAGATATATACAACAACGATACAGGATGCTGATGAAACATTGATAACTCCAAATCTTACACCTACAACAAGAACTCTCTCTGTATCATATGTCAATAGGATCCTTGGGACAACATTAGATACGACACAGATCGATTCATGTCTACGGAAAATGGGATATGAGTCAACAGCTATATCGAAAGAGGTTCTTGAGGTTAAGATACCTCGTTGGAGAGCTGATATTCTTCATGAAATCGATCTTATCGAGGATGTCGCAATTGGCTTTGGATATGATATGTTCAAAAAGGATATCCCAACAGCATTAACATTTGGGAAAAGACTCCCAAATCAGGCATTCTATGATAAGATACGGATGGCGCTTATAGGTTTTGGATTCAATGAGGTTACAACATTTACCATCTCAAATGATAACGATGAGTTCAGAAAACTTGGTTTGCCCGTTGGAAAACGAGTTGAGATACAAAATCCAATAGGTGAAGAATATAGCTGTCTACGGGTAGGATTACTACCAGCTCTCCTTAAGATACTTGCAGAGAATAAACATTATAGTCTTCCACAGCAGATCTTTGAATTAGGTCTTGTCGTTGATGAGAATAACAAGAACACGTACCATCTTAGTGGTATACGAAGCAGCGCGAAGGCGAATTTTTCTGAATCTAAATCCCTTGTGCAAGGATTAATGCGTGAACTTGGAATATATGATGTTGAGATAGTGGAAAAGAATCACCCTGCATTTGTTGAGGGGCGTTGTGCAGCAGTTTCTCATAAAAAGCAGGGAGAACTAGGATTCTTTGGAGAGCTTCATCCAAAGACCATTACCAATTTCACTCTTGAACATCCGATAATCGCCTTTGAATTCATGGTTTCTACTTTAATAGCTTCATTACAATAAAAAAAGAAAAAAAATTGTTTTACCTTTTATTCTATTGAGCCAATGGTTTTTTCGACCTCATCAAGAATCTCACCGGATCTGACAAGCTCTTTCATTTTTGTATGATCAGGATATAATGGTCTGTCAACATCAAGATAGTCCACATATTTTCGGACGATCTCTTTTGCCTTTGTAACCCCCGTTCCAAATGTATAGTCCCGTAGATCTAACGCTTGTGCTGCCGCCATAAACTCAATTCCAAGTACCCCATAAGCATTATCGAGTATCTGGAAGTTCTTAATGGCCGTGTTCATTGCCATTGAAACAAAATCCTCCTGATCAGCAGCTGCAGGTATGGACTGAATCGACCCGGGATTTGATAAGATACGTTGTTCCACTATAAGGTGATCCGCTGTATACTGACTGAGCATCAGACCAGAGAACATGCCGCCCCCCTTTGTGAGAAAAGCTGGGAGACCAACGCTTAATGCAGGGTTATTCAACCGGTTCATCCGTCGTTCACTTAATATCGAGACCATGGTGATGACCGTTCCAGCCATATCCATAGGAACGCCCACTGGGCTTCCTTGGAAATTGGCCCCAGATAGCTGAAGATCCTCATCGGGGAAAAACACGGGGTTATCGCCAACACCATTAAGCTCGATTTCAACTTGTTCCTTTGCCCATCTAATAGCATCATGGGCTGCACCGATGACCTGAGGTGATGATCTCATACTATATGCATCCTGAACCTTACAGGGCATTTTGCCAAGCTGCAGGTCACCATCTTTCACAAGTTTACCTATCGCTTTTGCGCTTCGGACAGCTCCAGAAAAACCTCTTGCTTCATGAAGTTTAGGGGTATATGGTTTCATATTTGCCTTTAATGCTTCTAAGCTCATTGCACAAGCAATCTCAGCTTGCTTAAGGAAACGATTTGCATCATAAAGGAAAATCGCGCTCATTGCAGTAAGGAAATTTGATCCATTGATAATGCCAAGACCATCCCGAGCATGAAGACCTGGAATAGGTATATTTGCTTTTTCCATGGCTTCTTTACCCGGCAGTAATTCTCCCTTATAATACGCCTTACCCTCCCCTATCATAAGTAATGCGATCTGTGACATGGGTGCTAGATCACCACAGGCCCCAACACTTCCTTTTTGACAGACATAAGGGGTAACCCCCTTGTTGAGCATTTCAACAAGTGTCAGTGTTATCTCAGGACGTATTGCTGATTGCCCATGTGCATGGACATTGATACGGGCAGTCATCGCGCCTCTAACATATTCTATTGGCGCAGGATCACCAATACCTGCTGCATGATTATAGATAAGATATTTTTGGAACTGTTTTATCTGATCGTCATCAAGAACGATCTCAGAGAACTCACCAATTCCAGTGTTCACACCATACATTATCTCTTTTGCCTGGATCTTTTTTTCAAGGAGTGCCCGGCATTTCTTTATCTTTTTTAAGGATTGTTCATCCAGTTTGACCTTTTCTTCGAATCTTGCTATATTCACAAGTTTTTCAACGGTAAGTCCCGATCCATTCAATGTAATTGTCATTTCATTACCCCCAAAAGGATATTTTATTATGCTCGGTGTATCTAGTAATATGCTATTAATATTGTGATAAAAAGAATGGAATATATGGTTTAAAATAGAATGAAACTGTATCTATTAGAATGTATAGATTGAGGCGTTGTTATCTACTTTTGGAGTAGTCCGCGGGATGATAATTGCTCAACGATCTCATCGACAGCTTTTGAGATATCATCAAAATTCCTTGCCCCAGCACATACCATTTTTCCTGAGGAGAATAATAGCAATGCAACCTTAGGATCATCCAATCGATATACAAGACCCGGGAATTGTTCTGGTTCATATTCTACATTCTCAAGACCCAGTCCAACAGCAACCTCATTTAGATTCAATTCTCCTTCAAGATCAGCGGTCGCTACAATGTTCTGAATAACCACATCTTTGTCCTTGTTCACTGTGATACCAAGATTCTTTAACAAATCTGCAATGATATCAACTGTCTTATATACATCCTCAATGGTCTTTGCGCCTGTACAGTTTGCTCTACCACTTTTGAATAGAAGCGTTGCGGTCTTTGGATCGCTTAAACGGTATACTGCACCAGGGAATTGCTCTGGTTCATATTCCACCTTTTCCAAGGACTGTGCGATTAAATCGAGATCTAATTTTTCCGAGAACTTTGCGGATGCAACAATGTTTTGTATTCTAATTTCTGCCATACTTCACTTCCCAAATTCCTTTTTTCATTATCCGTATTTTGTAGGGGACATATGATTTTATTGTTTAATTTTTTCTATTATTCCAAGGTCCTCTTTGTATACACAATTGTAAACCAGTTGGATATGTTTTTAGTAACAAATGTCGAAGTTTTTCAACATTTCTTGTTTTGTTAACTTCTAGGACTATTTAAATGGTACTCTTTGTTAATCCTCTAAATAGCATTGATTTTTATCACACTTTTTATTCTTATCATGTAGTCAGAGCATGATTTTTCTCCAAAATTTTTTATTGTTAGTGTTATATGAAGGGATTTGTATGGTCAAGAAATGTAGTAAGTGTTCAAAACCTGCTGTAACATTCATTAGATACAATGGGACCCATCTGTGTCAGGATCATTTCATCGATTATGTTACTCGTCGAGTGAAAAAAGAGGTCCGTCACCAGGGAAAGACACCAGTGAATTCTAGAATTGGTGTTGCTGTTTCTGGAGGCAAGGATAGCCTTGTAACACTTCATCTCTTGAAAGAGATGTTTATGAAACGCCCGGATGTTGAAGTTATCGCCTTGACAATCGATGAGGGTATCAAGGGATATCGAGACAAAAGTATACCTGTTGTGAAAAGGAATTGTGACCTATTAGGTGTTGATCTTCATCTCGTATCCTTCAAAGAGATTATAGGAGCGACCATGGATGAGGTCTGTATCAAAAAACCATCTCAGATTGGAGCTTGTAGTTATTGTGGTGTGTTCCGACGTTTCTGTCTAAATACGCTTGCAAAAAAGCTAAAGGTTAACAAGCTTGCAACGGGTCATAATCTTGATGATATCTCTCAATCGATTTTGATGAA
>Ga0180433_10012134_pt1 | contig 10114 bp, 8 predicted proteins | sample SS_ome_8_FD_132980 | JGI IMG/M metagenome (GOLD analysis project Ga0180433, IMG submission 132980) | Hypersaline lake sediment archaeal communities from the Salton Sea, California, USA - SS_1_D_1 metaG | ecosystem: Environmental > Aquatic > Non-marine Saline and Alkaline > Hypersaline > Sediment...
CACACCGTTTCGGCGCTTACGTTGCTGCGGTACTACCGCACGTCCTTCTCGATGCAGCAGGACACGCCGAACGAGTCCCGTGCTGTCGTTCAGGCTATGGTCGATGCAGTCTTGGAACAGGATCCGGCCTTCGCTGCGATCTTCGACAAAGTCGCAGGGCCTCCAGACGGCGAGCCTAAGGAGCCCCTCTTGTTAGATCCTCTGATGGACGGAACCCCACGGGCTACCCAGTACGATGATCTTCCCTCCCAGCTGATCGACTGGCCCATCCGGGGAGAGGCGACCTTTGTGTCTGCTATTGGGGAGGTGATCGGCTGTCGGCTGCACCCGGATCTCGCCTTGGTGGATCGTGAAGCTGCTAAGGCACGGATCGGAGCCGTGATGCGAGCCTTCTCTTCGGAGGCCTTGAATCTGGATACCCATCATCCCCTTACACGGGCGATGAACCACATCCAGTATGTGTTCCGGCATTGCATTTCCCATACTGCGGATTCGCAGGACCAGCGGCACCGGACGACGCCTGGGAGCCGTCCTATGCTTACCAGGGCCTTTCCTACGGAGCCGGACTACGTCACCCCTACTCTGATCGAGCAAGGACCCCAGGAGGCCCAAGATCTCTACCATAACACGATGGTGGAACTGTGGGCCTGCATCGATTGTCTGGAGAACCTATGCGTTCCTACGGAGTACATGGCCTACCTACTCCCAAATGCAGTGAAGATCCGCTACACGGAGTCCGGTACGCTCCTTGCGATGAAGCACAAGATGCGGATGAGGTTGTGCCTCAACGCGCAGGAGGAGATCTTCCGGATGGCGGTCCTGGAGGCAGAGGCTATCCGGAAGGTCCATCCGATGATCGGGGAGTTTCTGCTGCCACCGTGCAAGCATCGCCATCGTGAAGGGGCTACACCGCCCTGTCCCGAGGGAGACCGCTACTGTGGCGTACGGGCGTGGACCCTGGACGACCTGAGTGAATTGGTGGAAGCCCGAGGGATCCTGTAGCACCTACGACACTGAACTAGTTGCCTGTGTGACCTCCACGGTGGAGGTCGGGTTGGGGCCTCGGTTGATGTAGGGCAACCGGGGCTCCTTTAGTTTCGGGTTTCTTGCTTGACGCTGCTCGTTACTTATCATACATATTGGTATACAATTTACGAGCAATGTGGTAGGACACGGACTGTGCGTACCGACCTCTTGATAGAGTTTCACGACGAACCGGTCCCGATAGAAGTCCTCCAGTGGAGGACTAAACTACCTCGCCGTGTGTTGGCTCAGCGGGTGCGACGGTTAGTCGAGTCAGGCCACCTCGAACGCACACCCAAAGGGTTCGTCATCACAGAACTGGGCATCAGCGAACGCCATGGTCACCCGATAGAGATCCCTGGGCTGGGACACCCACCGCTCCCTTCAACTTGTCGCACCGACAAAACGGGAAGGCCTTACATTCTCAGAAGAGTAGGATGGACGGCTTTATCCAAAGCTGATGACACACCTTTGCAGGTGCAGCTGGAGTGTGGACACAATGCTCCGGAGGAAGCCTGGAAGACTAACAAGAACCGTCTCCCTGACTCTATGCGCTGCTTTGTGTGCGGTCGCATGGTTCGGGATAGTGTTGGGCCTCCACTGAATGCCGTGGAACGTTGGATCCTGTTGAACCACGAAAACCTCGACAAGGAGTCCCGTGACGGTTTGAAACCAACCTTGACTAGGCTGACTCGACGCGAATTGATCTGCGTTCCTACGGCCTTGGTTAAGCTAACGGTGCTAGGACAGTTGGTGGTGGAGATCCTCCAGACAGGCAAGTACGAGCCGGACCCTAGTTGCGAAGTGCAGATCGACAGAACCACTAACCAACTACAAGAGGATCACGAAGAGACGGTCCACGCACAGGTTGTGGACTACGTGGCGGCGTTTCGTTTGCTAGCAGGCTATTCGGATCCGCAGGTTCGAAAAGCATTCACCATTGCCATGAGGACTCCACCGGAAGCCAAAAAGATCGCGCACAAGAAGCACCTTAATCGAGGCTAGCCATGTCCCGAAAAGATCGGACCCAGGAGATCCAAGGCCTCGTCACGTATGTGGGGCCAGTACGTAACGAGCGGAACTCACTCCGCCTGAGTTTCGTGGATCCAGAGGGGGTGTGTCGTTGGTTGGAACCCGAGGCTTGTTATAGCAAGAGGTACAAGAACTGGTATTTCACCCAAGGCCTAACCTTCATGCTAGCCGTAGCTCTGAAGCCCTCTCTGTTCCTGGAGCATTACACGAGCCTCAGGAGCGGCGACGAAGAAGTCTTCCGCAAAACCAGGGATAGTATCTACAAGTGGCACACCAGACTCACAGCACGGTTCTATAACCAAGAGACTCGTGAGGAGGCGTTGGAGGAGATCCGTGAAGCGATCTGTGGCCGAGTCTTCACCTTCTACTGGGTGCCTAACCACGGTGACAGAGGTGGTGTAGGAACTGCATACCGGTTCGACCTAGCTGTTAGCTTCCCTCGACGGCAATTTGGATTCGAGCCGGAGACATGGGCAGGACGCCCTGTACATGAATGGCTTACCGAGATTCGCCAAGACTTCGCTCTTGGATCACCTCTACGGGCCATCAGTGATTGTATAGACCCTACTGCTCACAACTCGTCTCGTGTCATCGCGAGTAGGGCTGGTAAACCGCTAGAGGAGGTAGAGGACGCACTCCAGGAGATGCTTCGCTACGGTTGGGTGAACAAAGCGAACGGACTCTATGTGAAGGCTCAAGAGATACCTGGGCCTCTTCCCCCCGCAAGAACTTCGTCCGGTGCCCCGAGCGTCACTGTAGAAGAGGAGGACGAAGACGTGAAATCCGATCATCCCGCAGGTATTCGAGCGTCCATGGTGAGGGGCGATCCCTACTGTCTGGCTTTGCTTTGGGCCTTCTCGCCCGGACAATGGATCTCCTCCGAGATCCTCAGTGCGCGGTACTTCGCTCTAGGCTTCTACCCATTCCTCGACGCCATCGAAGAGATGCTAGGTCGGCTGACGAAGGCAGACCTTGTTACAAGTAGCCCGGAGGGTGCGCTTCGACGTACTTCCCTAGGCGAAGAGGTCTGCACCGTTACCGAGCCGGTTCGTACCTTCAAAGAAAAGGGCACCTATGTAGATAGGGGGCGAGTCAGCGTCGTCAATTACCATGAAGGGATGATCTCCGATGCGACCCTTTCTCGGATTATGGCCCTATGCTCCGGGCACCCGAGTTTCTTACGTCGTAAGACTTTCAAGGCAGGTGAAGCGGGTATAGTCCTCCTGGATTGTGGACACGGAGTGTATCTGTCGAACAAGTCGGAGTTCCACAAACGTTCGCGTGAGCGGATGAAATGCTTTGCGTGTGGAGGATCCACTCCCTCGAACTATCCCGTGTATCCCCTGAGAGATTATCTCTCTGTGCGTCTCGCGTCCGCGTTGGAATCAGAGATGGTAGGCTCCCGTGTGCTTACTGACGGCGAGATTTTACACCTAAACCGCCGCGAACTGGCTGAGGCTCTGCGTGAAGATCCGAATGTCAACGTGTCGCAACTGGTCTATGATCGGTTCCGGCGGAGGCTAAAAAGTCCACCGTACATGACGTGCCTTCGAGTGCTATCAGCTGTGGGCTTTGATGGAAGTGCCACCCTAACCCAAATCGAGGCACGGCTGCGTGTGTTCCGTATCGGCACCCGCTCTCGACTCCATAGTCCTGAAGGTCTGGGTAGCGCCTTGCGCGAAGCCGTAGACCTCGGGTGGATCTGGGTCGAAGGCAACGACGTGTATTCGGCGGTAGGCCAGACCTTCTCATTCAAAGGCCATAGCCGTCGTATAGCGACCATCAAGCTAGCGGTGGAACGTTTCGGACGAGATCTACCTGAGAAAGACCCCCAGGTGCAGCACTGGGCCTCGTTATTTGGATCTTACGACAACTTCCGCCAAGCGGTACATCTGCGCTTAGACCAGATGGATGCCCTATCCAAGGACGACCTATCCAAGCAGGAAGAAGGAGGAGACGAAGTCATGGCAGCTACCGATAGCGATAGCGACGTATCATCCAAGCCTCGCCAGTCCGGCGAGATTGTGGTGTCTTACTTCAAAGTGGCCCAGCAACTCGGTTCGTTTGTAGAACCCCTTGTAAGCGGCCTTTCTCCAAGGGAGAGGTTCAAGTTTCTTACCGAAGTCGCTAACTACTTTTCGCGGAGAAAAGACGAGGAAATGGACCGCCTTCTTGCCGATACGTCACTAAACAAAGGAACCTGAGTAGATCCTTACGACGACGGTGTTGGCGAAATGGCTAAGGCAGAAGTGTTTGAGAAGTACTGCGGAGCCCTTGCTAAGGGGATGCGGAGACATCCTGACTACACTGCAAGGAAGTTCCACACCTACATGCAAAACCGAGGTTGGATCAAAGACTTGGCAGTACGGACGGTCCAGGGCTACCTTACCGAGATTCGCCAAGACTTCGCTCTTGGATCACCTCTACGGGCCATCAGTGATTGTATAGACCCTACTGCTCACAACTCGTCTCGTGTCATCGCGAGTAGGGCTGGTAAGCCGCTAGAGGAGGTAGAGGACGCACTTCAGAAGATGCTTAGCTACGGTTGGGTGAACAAAGCGAACGGACTCTATGTGAAGGCCCAAGAAATACCTGGGCCTCTTCCCCCTGCGAGGACTTCGTCTGGTACCCAGCGCCTACTAAAAACGATGGCGAATCTTCTCAAGGCCGGGGTGACCGTAGATACCTTCGAGGACTACACAGCTGCGCGAAATATCAAGGGCTCAGCCGCACAGGATAAGGCCCTTAAAAGCATTGAGGACAACTTCGATAGCTATGAGGATTTCCGTGACAAGGCCTTAGCGGCTCACGCCCATAACTGTAAGAGCGTCGATCTTGTGGCTTCGCTATTGGAAGTGTTCCACTTCGACGATAAGTCACAGCCTCGTGTTGCCCTAGGTACCTGGGAGGACTTCGTGGCTATCTACTGCGAAGACGCTCTGAAGCCTGAGGATATCGAGAGGATGTCGGATCAGATCGATGCCTGGACAGAGCATGGTCTGTTTGAACTGGATGAGGAGGGCAGCTACTGGACCACACCTATGTTCTGGGAGGTCTTCCGTTTCTTCAAACCCACCGGGGTTTTCCCGGTGATGACCAAGGGAACCAATGATGATCCGCTTCTACCGTAACACCCACCGGAACGGGATCTATCGCGAAGACCTTCCAGAGGATAACGGGGGGACCTACGCTAGGAGCGGATTCCTCCTCCACCTTCTCCGCCACGACCTGGGAGCGACCTTCACCGAGGTTTGCCAGCTGGTCTGGTCGTACGAGGACGACCACGGCGAAGATCACATGGCTATCCCTGATATCCTCGAAGGCCTTGCAGAGGGGATCCGCCTGACGGTGATAGCATCGAAACAAGAGGAGGGGACACCTACCTCGAAGGAAGACATGCAGGAGCCCCTCTAGTTTTGCCGATCCTACGCTGAGAAAAAAAAATCTGGAAAAAGCATCGTTTCGTGCAGAAGTACGCGCTTACGTCACTATACAGGGGAGTGATCCGAGAGGTGCGATTTCTGTAACTAACCTGAGGAGAAACCCATGGCATTCCACCGCAGCACACAACCAACAACGTCGAGAGTGTATCGTTATGGTCTGCTTCCTCCGTCCAGCGGTGCGAATTTGGTGGATGAGCAGATGTGGCTCGTCCATCGATACTCGAACGAACTCGTGGAGATCGAGCGGGCTCGTCGCAAGGGTTTCCATGCAGCCCTTGCCGTGGTCCCGGAAGTTGCCGAGGCGCTCCGTGTAGAGGAGGAGGCCCTTGCGCGGTACCATGTCTTGCGGGACTCAGATAGTGACGACCGGGCTGCTGAGTTCCGCAAAAAGGGGAAGCGTCGTCGCAAGTCCAGTCCGGCTGTCGCAGACGCGCTAGCCGCGCTGAAAGCCGCTACGGATGCAGTGGAGGATGTCCGCGCTGCTGCGGTAAAGGCTATTGGACGGGACTCTAAGAAGAAGACCGCGAAGAAGAAGAAGAAGAAGAAGACCGCGACGGAGTTGGTGAAGATGACGCCCGCAGAGGTTGCCTCTGTTACGGAGGCGATCAACGAGAATGATGCTGTCCACGGCGATGCGGCCAAGCGGAAGCGAGCGGAGTTCATCGCGCAGGGTCTGTACTGGGGGAATTATCAGGTAGCAGAAGCCAGCATCCCCCGCAAAGGACCACCACCCAAATTCCGTCGTTGGGAGGGGAGGGGACATATTGCTGTCCAGATCCAGGGCGGTATGACCTACGCGGAATTGCTAGGCTGCAACCATACCATGGCTCGTCTGGAGATCCGGGACGACTGGGGTAGCAACCGCCGGACTTCGCGTCACGGTCTGTTGTGGATTCGTGTGGGTAGCAAAGGTAAGGGTGGCCGTGAACCGGTCTGGGCGACCTTCCCCGTGTGCTGGCATCGGCACCTGCCCGAAGGAGCGCGGATAAAGCGGATCGACGTTACCCGAAGGATCCAAGGGGTTCGGGCGGTATGGGCCGTCTGTGTTACGGTGCAAACTCCTGGGGCCTCCCTGACTAAGCAGGCCTTGGTCAAGCCTACGACTGAGGCCCTACCTAAGGCGGTAGGTCTGGATGTCGGGTGGCGTTCAACGGATGACGGCGGCATTCGGGTGGCTGTGCTGTATGACGGGGACCGGCACTATGAGGTCGCGTTGCCGCATTGGTTCGCAGAAGGCGACCGTCTGGTTTCGGATTTGCAGTCCATTCGGCGTTGTCGCTTCAACGCAGTGAAGGACCAACTGCTCGCGGCTCTTCGCGAGGGGAAACACAAGGAGCAAGCGGAGACGTTTGCTACGCTTGCGTCTTGGGATTCGCAGGCTCGGTTAGCTCGTGCAGTACGAGAGTGGGAGGGATGTCCTGCATATCTGACCGAGTGGCGGGCAAAGGAACGGCACCTGTACCAATGGGAGCGCGATGCTAAGCGTTACCTCGTGGAGTGGCGGAAGAACTGGTACTGCCACTGGGTTGCTTGGATTTCTCAGCGGTACAAGAATGTCGTCATCGAGAAGTTCGATATCGCGAAGATAAAGAAGAAGGCCGAGGCAGGGGAGGACAAGGAAGAGGCTACTGGTCCACACAGCCTAGCAGCCCCCGGCGAGTTGCGACGGATACTGCTATCGACCTGTTCGCGTGAAGGGGTCCAGGTACACTTAGCCCCGGCAGGTAACACCACCCGGAAATGTTCGGTGTGTGGCAAGTTGCGTAGGAAGAAGAAGGGGGAAGGTGTCGCTTTGATGCAGGAGTGTCCTGGATGTGGAAGGGTCATGGACCAGGATGCGAACGCTGCTCGCAACCTGTACGGCTTTGCGAGCGTGGGGGTGATCCCGGAAACCCCGGTTGCGTTCGCGGTTCCGGAAGCCGCGTGGTACGGGCGTTTCAGCCTGACCCCGAAGAAGATACAGTCACGAGTAGCTCGGTTGCAGGCCGCGCTCGAAACCTCGCCCCCGGATTCTGATGGGAAGGGGGGTTAGGGGTTAGGCTGTTGCAAAGCCATCTCCAGGGTTTGGTACTGGAGACAGGGCGATCACCATGTCGGGTAGGTTCCGGGGGCAACCAGTTGCAAAGCCATCTCCAGGGTTTGGTACTGGAGACTCTGCCCCCCTCTCGTCCCTGTCGCAAAGCCATCTCCAAGGCTTGGTGTTGGAGACGTGCGTGAAGAACTTCTCGCTGACCGCCGTGAAGCCATCTCCAGGGTTTGGTATTGGAGACCATCTGCGGCAGTAGAACACCCTGTCGCAAAGCCATCTCCAGGGCTTGGTACTGGAGACCATAGCGATGACCGGCCAGCCCGAGTAGTCGAGTCGTGGTTGCAAAGCCATCTCCAGGGCTTGGTGCTGGAGACTCGTCGTCGAGAAGGTTGGCGATCTGCGAGGTCGTTGCAAAGCCATCTCCAGGGTTTGGTGCTGGAGACTTCGAAAGGCACTCCCTGTACCCAAGCGCATGGCTTGTGTTGTGAAGCCATCTCCAGGGCTTGGTATTGGAGATACATACTCGACGTGCCGCCGGTTCCGATCCTCCTGACACTGCAAAGCCATTTCCGAGGCCTGGAATCGGAGACCGTCACTATACAACCCTACGGACAAAAGCCATCTCCAAGGCTTAGTGCTGGAGACAGCTCATGCCGATCCTTCTCTGATCTGCTGGCCGTGCCGTTGAATCTGAACTACGTGCAAAGCCATCTCCAGGGCTTGGTGCTGGAGACAGGGCACTGGCGAGGCTTTGCATACCGATCCGCCGGGTTGCAAAGCCTTCTCCAGGGCTTGATGCTGGAGACGATCCCCAGTTCTTGCCGTTCTTGCCTGCCGTTGCAAAGCCTTCTCCAGGGCTTGATGCTGGAGACAGGTGTGACCCCTCTGTCGTCTCCAGGGTCTGGTGCTGGAGACAACCAGTAGTACCCGTGCAGCTGCCAGCGGATTAGCGGTGTTGCAAAGCCATCTCCAGGGCTTGGTGCTGGAGACAAGACCTGCTCGTCCGGCTAAGCCTTCTCCAAGGCTCGATATTGGAGACCATCGCATCGAGGGTTGACGGAAGCTGCAAAGCCATCTCCAGGGCTTGGTGCTGGAGACTCTCCCGGACCGAACACGGCTCGCTGCAAAGCAAAACCATCTCCAAGGTTTGGTGTTGGAGACACGCGAAAGTACAAGTTCCGGCTCACATCCGTGGGCGGTTACAAAACCATCTCCAGGGTTCGGTGCTGGAGACCTCAGAACCCAAGTGCTGCCCACGCCAATTTCCGAGGAACCGCGTTGCAAAACCATCTCCAGGGTTCGGTGCTGGAGACCTCAGAACCCAAGTGCTGCCCACGCCAATTTCCGAGGAACCGCGTTGCAAAACCATCTCCAGGGTTTGGTGCTGGAGACAAATGCTCGTACTGCTCAATGGTTGCAAACCTCAGGTTGCAAAGCCATCTCCAAGGCTGGATGTTGGAGACCACCCCAATCCTGCGGTATTCGATCTGGGCGAAGGAGTTGCAAAGCCATCTCCGGGGCTTGGTGCTGGAGACCCGGTACCCCGACCTCCGCGACGATGAGGATCTCTTGTTGCAAAGCCATCTCCAAGGCTTGATGTTGGAGACTTCATTACGCATCCGGCCTCCTCTAAAGCCATCTCCGAGGTTTGGATCGGAGACCATGGTTGCCTTCACCAGTGTCCGTTGCAAAGCCTTCTCCAGGGCTTGGTACTGGAGACGGCCACGAGTGGTCTCACATCAGAGGCTGTTGCAAAGCCATCTCCAAGGCTGGATGTTGGAGACTAGGGCGAACGCCATGTCGGGTAGGTTCCGGGACAACCCTGTCGCAAAGCCATCTCCAGGGTTTGTTGCTGGAGACCCCAGGATTAGCAGGCCGACGGCCCGTGAGGCAGATCCGTTGCAAAGCCTTCTCCAGGGTTCAATGCTGGAGACGATGAGATCCCCGGTGTCAAGTTCTGTTGCAAAGCCTTCTCTAAGGCTTGGTATTGGAGACCATATGCGTTTTCGCTTGACGGTGGCTTCTTCATGCGTTGCTAAGCCATCTCCAGGGCTTGGTACTGGAGACCACGGCACCTCCGAAAAATGCTTGTGCTTGCTATCCGGGTTGCAAAGCCATCTCCAAGGCTGGATGTTGGAGACTAGGGCGAACGCCATGTCGGGTAGGTTCCGGGACAACCACGTTGCAAAGCCATCTCCAGGGCTTGGTATTGGAGACCATCGCCGGCAGTAGAACAACCCTGTCGCCCGAGGCCGACCGCATCAGCGAGCATCAGAGCGACCCGGTTGTAAAGCCATCTCCAGGGCTTGGTGCTGGAGACGTTGCCGGTGTTGGAGACGTGCCGGTAATCATCAACGGTATGCTGAGATCCTCCCGACACTGCAAAGCCATCTCCGAGGCCTGGATTCGGAGACCGTCGCTATACAACCCAAAGCCATCTCCGAGGCTGGATTCGGAGACAGGTTCGGTACGGAGTAAAGCCTTCTCCAAGGCTTAGGTATTGGAGACTTGAGCCGAGCCGAAGAAACGTCACTAGACATGGAGCCCCCGATAGACTTGCGAGCGAGGACACAATGGCATTCCAGAA
>Ga0180433_10012136_pt1 | contig 10112 bp, 6 predicted proteins | sample SS_ome_8_FD_132980 | JGI IMG/M metagenome (GOLD analysis project Ga0180433, IMG submission 132980) | Hypersaline lake sediment archaeal communities from the Salton Sea, California, USA - SS_1_D_1 metaG | ecosystem: Environmental > Aquatic > Non-marine Saline and Alkaline > Hypersaline > Sediment...
ACAATTATCACATCCCATACAACTATGCTCCAACGCACTCCGACACCCCGTTACCCCGATACTCCCATACAATCGCATTAATAACAAATGATCAACAATCACAAACAACCTCTCTCTAACGGGCAAACATCCCCATCACCACGCGGTCTGCGGTCTTTTCTGATTTCTGGTCACTGGCTTCTGATTTCTGAACTTAAACTTCTCAAGTTCTGTAGTTCTCTCCTTCTCACGCTCTAAAGTTCTGTTTTTGTATTTTGTCTTTTTCCTTTAGTCTTTAGTCTTTGTTCTTTAGTCTTTCACTTTTTCCTTCTACCTTTATCCTTATTTTATCCTTTATCCCTTACCCAGCTTTCTCACTCCATCCACCACCACCCGGGTGGCCACACAGTCATCTTCGTTATATTCCAGAATTCTCTGACGGATATCCGGGTCGCCGGTTTTGATCCATTCATCATACCACTGAATGGAAGCAGCGCCTGAAGGTTCAGTATCCCGCCAATTGAATCCCAGATATGTTGCCAGGGTTTTGATGGAATAGTCATGAGTAGGCCATTCTGTTTTTTTCTTGACAATATCTGTATACAAATCCACAGTCAGGGGAGAGTCGAACAGTGCATCTATTTCCTCTTCAGTAGCAACATCCGGATAGAGCTGCTGCAGTTTTCTATACCAGGTTTTTTCGTAGCTGGAATAATAGTACAGCGCAGCTCCGAAACGGCTGCGAATGAACTTCCAGGCCTGAGCAAAGGCTTTTTTTTCTTGTTCTGGTGTGGGTTCCTGAGTAAAAAAGGCATGATATTTTTCTGTGGCATTGTCTTGATTCCGGCGCTCCGTAAATCCATGCAAGTAGCAGATATCCCGCATGGGATCAGTTTCTATGTCAAAAAACAGTTCTGTATCCGTATCCGGGAGCTGAATAGCGTCAGTAGCATAGGGACGGCCGTGAGTATCGAGCAGCAGCAGAGCTCGTTCCTGGAATTTTATCAGCTGAGCTGCACCGATACGATGGAATCTTGTTTTTCCCCTGTTGATGTATATATTCAGATCAGCATTGGCCAGGTGGTAGAGGTTTTTCAGGGCAGGCTGCAGTGTGTCGCGTTTGGAACGTCCCAGCTCAGGAATAAGACTCAGATCCTGAGAATGTCTGACCCTGCTTTTACAGAATGAATCCCATTGGCACAGTTTACATTCACTGGCACAGACCGGCTGCGTTTTTGCGTTTTTATTCCGGGTTTCTCTGGCCTGTCTCAGTATTTTTTCATAAAACTCCCACCAGGTCTCAGGTGTTCGTTTTCCCCGGGGTTCGGTAAAGTCATAGATGATCTCTTCACCATGTACATCCCAAACAAAGGCCCGTCTGCCTACAGAAAACCCCAGCTGTTCCAGAAGATCAGTATATAAAGCCAGCTGTACTGCATAGTGCTTCTTGGGCTTTCCGTTTTCCAGATCACTCACCCCTTCCAGACCGGCTCCGCTCTTTATATCACCGGCAATGTAACCCTCTTCTTCTTTTCGCAGAATATCAGGAATTCCCAGCAGATCTCCGTGTCGCAGTCTGCCCCCGTAGATCAGATGATCTCCTTGCTGCAGAGCTTCCAGAGTTGCCTGTTCACGCTCCTGATCAGGCAGTTTGCTGAGATCAGTGAATGTCTCCTCAACTCCGGAGATGACCTCGGTTTCATATAGAGTTCCCCGTTCCCATAACAGCTGAACAAAAGGATTGACTCTGTCTTTTTCCTGTGAATCTCCGTACAGATCCAGGTACACCCGGTGCGGGCAGTGGATATAGTCATAGAGCATGGAAGCGGTAATAGGATAATTAATTTTTTCAGGTGATTTCATTTTGGTTACAAATAAGAGTATAGAAATATGGGGAAAATGTCAAGTGTTTTTCTTGGGTGGTAAATATACAGCAAGGAAAATGGAGAATGGAAGAAAGGAGAAAGGGAAGATGGAGAAAAGGAAAACGTAAGAATATTAGAACTTTAGAACCTTAGTGTTCAGAAACCAGTAGTCAGAAGTCAGAACAGACCGCGGACCACGGTCAATACTGACTAATTCTTTCCGCAAACGCATCACCCCTATACCCTTACCTTATAACCAATTCACCGTCTTTGCGGATCTATCAGCCTATAACATTTCAGGTGAATTTTTCCCTATTCCTTTTCTCCGTTTTCCCTCCTCCGTCTCTCCGTTTTCCCGTTACTCCGTTTTCCCCCTCATCAACAACCACAGTTGTAATCACTGACCGCCAACCACCTCTCTTATTGCTGTCTGCCGTCTGCGGTCCGCGGTCTTTTTTTTTGATTATTGGGATTTGGGTATTGTTATTTTTATCCCCTCGTGTTCTTCATTGCTTTTCCCCTTTTTTAAAGGGGGACTAAGGGGGATTGTTATTCTCCGCGTGAGCATGCGCCCCTGCGGAACGTAAAAAAAGGAGAAGGGAGAAGAGCCTATTCTGCCGTGCTTAATTGTCAGAATCGCAGATAACGCAGATGAAAGGATGACACAGATGAAACCTTCTGGCCCCATTATTCATCTGTGTCATTTGTAATTCAGCCCCCACTTCAAATTATACATTATTCATTATTAATTGTTCATTGTTTCTCTACCTCACCAGCATCATCTTGATAATCCGGGAAAAATCCTCACCCTGCAGGCGGCAAAAATAGATGCCGCTGGGCTGGTCAGCTGCATTCCACTGCAGCGTATGTGTTCCGGCAGCATACTGTTCACTACCCAGCACTTCCACCTCTTCACCCAGCATAGTATACACTGCTATTCTGACCTGCTGAGAACGGGGGAGACGGAAAACCAGGGTAGTGACCGGATTAAAGGGATTGGGATGGTTTTGATGCAGGACAAACTGGTCCGGAACCGCGGTGTCTTTGTGGTCTATCTCTGTGATCAGCAAGTTTTTCAGTATATACAGACCGTCATCAGCATCAGCTACATATATATAACTACCGTCAGCATAAACACCGTAAGCCTTATCTCCGGTATTAAAAAATCCTGCTTCAGCAGGCGAAGCCGGATCAGAAATATCGATCACATAAAGACCATAGGTTCCGTCTGCCAAATAAGCATAATCATCACTCAGATATACCCCATAGGCAAAACCATACACCTGATAATGTGCGAACTGAACAGGTTCGGCAGGATCTGATATATCCAGAATGCGAAGGCCTTTACCCCCATCTGCTACATATGCATAACTGCCGGATATGGCGACATCCCGGGCATCACCATCACTGGTAAAGAACCCGGTTTCCTGGGGCAATTCAGGATCAGAAATATCGATAATCCAGAGACCTCCCTCGCTGCCGGCAATATAAGCATAATTCCCGGATACAGCAATATTGACGGCATTACACTCGATATCTACGTGTCCCACTTCTGCAGGATTTATGGGATCACTGATATCAACTACCCTCATGCCATCATCACCATATACTGCATAAGCATATTCTCCGGATACAGCCACCCCCCTGATATAGTCACTGGTAGACAGGTACCCTGCCACAGCAGGAGAAGCAGGATCAGTGATATCCAGTACCTGAAGATCATCTTCACCGTATGCCACATAAGCATAATTGCCGGATATCTCAACCTTAAAAGCATAAGCTCCGGTATTATAAAAACCCACCTCTTCAGGTACAGACGGTTGGGTAAGATCGATTACCCTGAGACCGCTCTTTCCATCAGCCAGATAGGCATAGGAGCCGGATACAACCACATTGTAGGCATAGTCTCCTCTGGTATCATAATAACTTACTTGTACAGGAGCCTCAGGTGTTGTTATATCGATCATTTTGAGACCGTAATTTCCGTCTGCCAGATAAACATGACTTCCAGATACAGTGACACCTGTAGCAAAGCCGGGGGTATTAAGAAATCCGATCTCTGCAGGAGCAACAGGATCTGTGATATCAATGACCCGAAGACCTCCAAAACCATCCGCCAGTACAGCATAATTACCAGTAAGTGCCACATCCCAGGCATAGCTGCCAGTATCAAAAAAACCAATCTCTGTGGGGTCGGCAGGATCTGCAATGTCGATTACCCTGAGCCCATCACCATAGTTTGCCAGAAATGCATAATTACCGGTTACAGCTACTCCGCGTACCATCTCCTGGAGATCAAAAATCCCTGTTTCAACCGGTGCTGCCGGATCCGTTATATCGAAGATTATTAATCCTCCTGCTCCATCTGCCAGGTATATATAATTTTCGGAAAGGCATAGGTCCTGGGCATAGCCGTCGGTATTAACAGTAGCAGATACAACCGGGGAAGCAGGATGAGTGATATCGATTACTTTCAAACCACTATACCCCTCTGCGAGGAAAGCATAATTATCAGATACAGCAACTGCTCTTGCATACCCGCCGGAAATCATCATTCCGACCTTGTTTGGTGAGGCCGGATTAGTTATATTAATTATATAAAGGCCATAATATCTAACTGCTGCAAAAGCATAACTGCCTGATATCGTCACACCCTGAACAGGGCCGGGCAATTCAAATTTTCCTAGTTTCACCGGGCTGGAAGGATCAGAAAAATCAACTATCTCCAGATAGGCTCCGTTTCCGAAATAAGCAGTATCTCCCGCTGCATCAGCACAATAACAGGGTCCATATGCCCAGCGGCCGAGCAGCTCTACATTTTCTGCATCGTAGATTTGTGATAAAGCGGTACTCCCTGCAATACATATGATGACTGCACAGATTATGCGTGCAAAACTTTTTCCCGCAGTTTTGAATTGGTTCATAATACACCCCCTGTTCTTTTATAATGAAAAATTTTTTAAAGCAAAACTGACTGAAGAATAGTACATTCCCGCTTTACATGATCAGTGCTGGATTCAGTAATTATAGAAGGGAAATATTAATATTTAATTGTAAATAAATATAAAGTGAATGTCAAGTCTTTTCTGCTTCAAATTTCAATGATGAAACGTATAAGATTTTTAATTTACCACGAAATACACGAAGGGAGAATGGAGGATGGAGAAATGGAGAATGGAGAAAAGGAGAATGGAGAAACGCTTATTTTGCCATGGTTAATTGTCAGAATCACAGATAACGCAGATGAAAGGATGGCGCTGATAATACTTACCGAACCCATTGTTCATCTGTGTCATCTGCGACATCTGTGACTATCTGCGATTCAGACTATATTTTATTCTCCGCAGGGGCAGGAGCCTCAGCGGAGCCTGAATTTGAGTATTGGGATTTAATTGGAATTTGGGATTTGGGTATTGTTATTTTTATCCCCTCGTGTTCTTCATTGCTTTTCCCCCTTTTTTAAAGGGGGACTAAGGGGGATTGTTATTCTTGCTGCCGAAGGTGTTCTTCACCTTCGGTTTTATCTGTGAGGTGAAGAACACCTCGCAGAGCATGAAAACGCATCAACCCATTAACCCATATACTCAATACCAAATAACCAATTCCCCATCACTCCGGGTCTATCAGTCTTGGATGAACTCAGACTGACAGATTGGGGGTCGCCATTTTTAAATGATGAGACCACAGATCGCTGGCCGCCTCTCACACTGCGGTCTGCTGTCTGCGGTCAGCCGTCATTTCATTATTTTCATTGCTTTTTTATTCTGAATTTTTTATATTCTTTTCTGAATAAATATAAAGGAAACTGAATATGGAACGTGTTAAATTTATTGATTATAAAGGTAAAAAAATCCTATTAGAGGATTTTTCCGGTTTGAAACCCGGTGAGGAGTTTGATAAAACACTGGAAGAGGCCAGAAAAACAATTCATTCTCAGCCTGAGCACTCTGTCCTTGCGCTGTTTGATGCTTCTGATGGATATTTTGATCAGGATGTGATGAATAAAATGAAAGATTTTACTAAATCCAACAATCCTTATATGAAAGCTGCTGCTGTTGTGGGTATAACCGGGCTGCTGAAAATTGCTCTGATAACAGTAACAAAGGTTGCAGGACGCGATTTTAAAACCTTCAACACCCGTGACCAAGCGCTGGAGTGGCTGGTTGCTCAGTAGTGTATTTTTAATATTATTTTTCTTTATGAAGTTGTATTGGTGGAAAAAAATTTAATGAAGATTGTATAAAGTGAATAAATATATAATTATATTAACAAAAAAAGGAAAACAAATATGTGTGGAGAACATACTCATCATTGCTGCGGTGAAAACAAATTATGTTCAATAACCTGCTGTCCGTGTGGTCTGGATATTGAAAGTCTCAAACCTCTGGTGAATAATCCCAAATATATCTGCAAAACCTGCGGACATGTGGCTAATAATTCAGATAACCTCTGCCAGCCGGTTGCATTGAACTAAGTATTACAGCAATTACCCGGATCGATCCCCAGTTGTTGACTGAAAATCGTTTTTATCCGGGGCATCCCCCTGGTTTTATATTAATCTACAGTGAGAGTAAGGATTTTTATTCTCACACAAAGACACAGAGTACACGAAGAGAACGAAGATTTTATATATATTTATCTTTTCGTGTTTTTCGTGATTTTCGTGGTTTTTCTTATTATGTTAGTTACCTAACAGATCAGAAGGCAATGCCTTCTTCAATTCCGTGAAAATCCGTGGCTGAAAAATTGATAATTGTTTACTGTTAATTGTTTATGATTTGTGTATTGTGATTTTCCCCTGCACCCTGATACTCCAATACACGATCCACAATGAGGTAAACTGTAATACACCTGTGAACAATGCTCCAGCCACTAAATACCGGGATCCTTCAAATATATTGCTTATTAGTGTTTTTTTTGTTATATTTGTGTCATACTCAAACAGAAATTAAAATAAGGAAATTGGTTATGGATCGCACTAAATTTATTGAACATAAAGATAAACAAATTTTATTAGTGGATTTTTCCGGTATCAAACCCGGTGAAGAATTTAATGAAGCAGTTGAGGAGTCAAAAAAAATTATCCATTCACAGCCGGAAAAATCAGTACTTGCCCTTTTTGATGCTACTGACGGTCATTTTGATCAGGAAGTGATCAATAAATTAAAAGAATTTGCAGCTAGTAATACACCGTATATTAAAACTTCTGCTTTGGTTGGTGTAACCGGTCTGCTGAACATTGCTTTGATGACAATTTCAAAATTTGCTGGCCGTGATTTCAAAACATTTAGCACTCGTGAAGAAGCACTGGAGTGGCTTGTAACACAGTAAGCGTTTTGTTTTCATCAGCCTTCTGGCTGAAAATATTGAAAACACCATGAAGCACTTCTCCCCTTGAGGGGAGACCCTCGGCGTAAGTCGAGGAAGAGGAGTGTTTTAAAAGCCCCAATCCAAGCACTAAATAACAAATATTAAAAAATAAGCCCACAGACCGCCGACCGTTACCCCGATACTCCCATACAATCGTATTAATAACAAATGATCAACAATCACAAACAACCTCTCTCTAACGGGCAAACATCCCCATCACCACGCGGTCTGCGGTCTTTTCTGACTTCTGGTCACTGGCTTCTGATTTTTGAACTTAATCTTCTTACGTTCTGTAGTTCTTCAGTTCTCACGCTCTAAAGTTCTGTTTTTGTATTTTGTCTTTTTTTTTTGTCTTTAGTCTTTGTTCTTTAGTCTTTCACTTTTTCCTTCTACCTTTTTCCTTTATCCTTGTTTTATCTTTTATCTTTTCCATTATTCATTGTCTTCTCAAACTCCACTCCCCGTGTGCGTCCGTTGGACACTTTCAGACCAATAGTCTCTCCAGCATCATTGCGTAAGAAGATCAGTTCTGTGATGGGATAGGCTGCAGTGAACGTATCTACCCGGGAAGGAGTCAGGGCCAGATCCTGTATACGCCGGTTTTTCAGCACCAGGGTGCTGTCTTCCATAACAAGTGTATAGAAAGTCTCGATTTCTTTGCTGAAATACTTACCTTTATATTCCTGAAGTTCTTCCTGATCTGGTTTCCAGGGTTCTTTCAGCAGGCGTTTGGCCTTGTGATCACCGTTCTGGTGCAGGGTCAGGGATTCCACCTTGTTTTCTGGATTGCGATGAAAAGTAACACTTGCCTCTACAACCAGCAGTTTGAAAGTGGAATCTGAAGTGGGAACGATTTCAACTTTGGATTGACCTGTTGCCTGAGTATAGAAAGTATCATCCTCGCGGGTAAAGGTCAGAACAAAGCCAGGCATCTCTTCCAGTTCATAGCGGCCTGCCAGCTCCTCAAACTGCTCCGGATTATAGTCTTCAGGATCAAATTCCTCTGTTACTTCCTTCTCAGCTTCTTCCGGTTCCATATGTTCTTCAAAAAAAGCTTCTGCTATCTTATTGGCCATGGTACCGGGAAAAGAGGCATTATTGCTTTGGGTAATAACCCCGGCCTCAATCTCCGGATAGTATGCCAGCATGGAGCGGTGGGCTATGTCTGCACCGCCGTGCTGGATTCGCTTCAGACCACGGTGCTGATCTATGAACAGGCCAAATCCGTAATCAGTGGTATCTCCGTTTGTCAGAACATAGCGGGTGGTCATCTGTTTTATGATGTCCTTTCCTCCGTATTTTCCGGTACGGAGATTATTCATCCATTTTGCCAGATCTCCCACTGTGGAGTAAATGCCTCCGGCGCCTCTGGAAGAGGCCAGGTCGCGTCCGATCTGATATCCACCCTCTTTGTCCGGCATATATCCTTGTGATCTTTCTGGAATGATCTGACGGGGATGTGCTCTGATAACAGTATGGGTCATACCCAGGGGTTCAAACACATTCTTTTTCACCCACTCCGGGAAGGGCTGCTCTGAAATCCGTTCCACCACTGTGGCCAGCAGGCTGAAGCCGGTATTGTTATAATTCCATTCGGCACCGGGATCATTCTGCAGAGCCGGCTGCTTCTGTACGATCTCAATGATCTCGTCCGGATGGATATAGTCACCTTCATTCAGATTGCGGCCGTCCAGAGCTACCAGGTTGAGAAACTCTCGGTAGCCGCTGGTATGGGTGAGCAGGTTTCTCAAGGTAACAGTTTTGCCGAAGTCCGGCAGTTCCGGAATGTGGGTGCGCACATCATCATCCAGAGAGAGCTTGCCTTGTTTGGCAAGCAGAGAAATGGCAAACGCAGTGAACTGTTTGGATGTGGAGCCGATATTGTTTGGTGTTTCTGTGGTAAATGGGATTGCATAGGTAAGGTTGGCCATACCATAGGCTCTGGAAAAGATAACTTTGCCTTTTTTTACGACTGCAACTGCAGCACCTGGCTTGTCAGCATCGGAAAATACGGTCATGAGCTGATCTACCCGCTTCTCCGGCTCTTTTGCTATCGGTTCCAGCCCCTTCAGCAGAATGCTGTACTGACCGGACTCTTCTTCAAAAGGCTTGACTTCAATGCGGTACACACCTTCAGTTTTAGATTCAAACTGAAAGAATTCCGGCCCCACAGCCGGTCCGTCAATTGTCAGTACATTCTGTCCGTCAGGACCCTTTACAGTGACCACAACATCCACACTGATCTGGTTGACTTCGCCATATATGAACTGATCCGGTGTCAGTGTGAGGGTATAGGCATGGGTTTCTTTTGGTTCCAGTGAATCCTTCAGCTCGTGTTTTACTTCAATTGATTTGATCACTGCTGCCTGTTTTTCCTGTGCAGGTGCAGCTGATGCCATAAGAAATGTCAGCAGGCAGATAAAAGAGCAATACATACATACAGTTCTGATTTTCATTGTTCCTCCTGTTGTTAATTGTACAAGAACGGTAAATGCCTGGGAAATACCAGGCAATCTTGAAATAATTTTTTTCTATGAATACATTACTGTAATATACGTAATCTTTGCTTAAGAAGTTTTGTAATTTTTACACGAACCACAGGAGAAAGGAGAATGGATAAGACAAAAGACAAAAGAAAAAAAAAGACAAAATACAAAAACAGAACTTTAGAGCTTGAGAACTTTAGAATTTTAGAGCGTAAGAGGTACAGCGTATAGAGGTGGGATAACCCGCATCCCTTCTAGCATATACTGATAATTGGCCACATATGAATGCATCTATCCTTATACCTTATACCAAATAACCAAGACCTCAACACCTCGGGCCTGTCAGTCTTCGATGAACTCAGACTGACAGATCGGATACTATCTCTATCACCTCCACCTCGGGGCTGTATCA
>Ga0180433_10012138_pt1 | contig 10111 bp, 8 predicted proteins | sample SS_ome_8_FD_132980 | JGI IMG/M metagenome (GOLD analysis project Ga0180433, IMG submission 132980) | Hypersaline lake sediment archaeal communities from the Salton Sea, California, USA - SS_1_D_1 metaG | ecosystem: Environmental > Aquatic > Non-marine Saline and Alkaline > Hypersaline > Sediment...
CTCTGTTGAGCGTTCTGCCGCACATCTAAGGCTCAACTAAACCTTCGCGTATCGCAAAACGGGCGAGCTCAACCCGGTCATGAATATCGAGCTTGGTCATAAGAGAAGCTTTTTGCTTGTCGGCCGTCTTGTAGCAAATGCCCAGGACTTGGGACGCCTCCTTAAGACTCACACCCTGAGCAAGAACCCGCAAAAGTTCACGCTCGCGCGGACTTAGCGTATGCAAACGAGTTTTAGGCGGATTGGCCAGCCGGATATCGTCGCCATCCACAACCAAACGCTTCATCGCAGCCGGCGAATAATGGACAAGGCCCGATACCACCGCATAGATGGCCCGTGTCAGAACGGCAATCCCTTCGCTCTTGCTCACAAAGCCATTCGCTTTAACACATATGGCTTGTTCTAAATGCTCATCATGCTCATAGGCCGTAAGGAGAATAACCTTCGTTTTCGGCGAGCGCGAATGAATAATCTGTATCGCATCAAAACAACTCAGACCCGGCATATCGATATCCATCAGAACGACATCCGGGTTGAGATCGAATACTTTGCGGATGGCTTCGTTGGCGTTTGACGCTTCTCCAACAACGCAGAAATCCGACACGCAGCCCAAGCTTGCACTTAAACTATCGCGAACTAAGCCGTGGTCATCGACGATGAGAATGCGGATGGCCCCGTGAGGCTCAGCACCGGTCACCGGCGCGAACGTCACAAATCGTTGTCGTGGCAAGTCCTGAGGCGTCGTCGACTCGCGAAATACGCCGGATGTGAAATACGCCCGATCACGGGTGGAGTTCGCCATGGCAACCCTCAGACGTGTGTCCTGGAACCCAAACTCATCGTTCCACGTTCACCACAAGCCCTCGTTGGGCATGCTCATCCCGTTCTTCGCATTGATCTTGCACTACCGAGGTGGCGTTCAAGTTGCTTCCGCTCGGTGGTATTCTACCACCTGTGGCGCGTCGCACAAGTGCAATTTAGGTTTTTTTGTCAGTATTTGCTGGTCCTAAGAATACAGAGTGACTGGAAAGGGCGACCGGTAAACTGAGGTACGATCTACGTATGCCACTTGTACATGGAACCTGAAATGCCCAGATCGGCGCGATGCGACATTTTTCCAAACCAACACAATGTATTTGTGAAAGAACGTTCCATTGGCATGCGGTCCGCTTGCAATATCAGCGGGCGTTTCCGCTATGAGCGCAAACCATCAAGCGTATCCCCTCGCCTCCAGCAACCGTTTTGTCGAACGAAGTCGTTATCGTTCAGAAGCGGAACCCCGCAATAACCGCCGTAGGCGAAAACGCCGACCTCGGCCTACATCGCTACTTGGACAAGAGGAATAGAATGTCACGAAAGCCGGATCTTCACGTTGTGCGCATCCGGCAACCCGAAGGGTGGGGATATAAGCGGATCTGCGTGTTGACAACGACGGACCCAACATCAAAAAGCGGGCTCGCCGGCGTTGCCAATAGCCACGAATCCAACACACAGGTCCAGTCATGTCACGCGTCCTGAAACCAGCAAGGAAACGCAAAAAACGTGGTTATTCAACTCATCCAGCAAAGTCATAGGTCGAAACCGTGCGGTGGCGCTGTTGTAATTGAAGACTTCATCGAATACACCGTGTAAAATGAGCACTTCCAATGAATACAGCATGACAGCCATTTTTTTGCGATGTGCGGCTATGTCAAGCGTGAAGTCATATGCGTACGATAATAAGGGGTAATGTATGCTGAGTCGGCTTGACTCCAAGCCGGTGCTTGGAACCTATCGCGACTCTCATCGTCGCTGAATGACGGACAGGATGAATGCGGAGGAATATCGGAAACCGCAACCGGGCCGTCCAGCAAAATGTTATCCATATTCTTTCGTTGCGACGATTCATTCGCACCCGCACTGAGGAACATCTTGAAACAAGGCTGACAGACCTGGTATTGAAGGTATGCTGCGTAATCGCGGCGCTGGCCAATACCAACAAAGGGCAACAAGGTGACATCCAAACGAATGATCCGCATCGTTTCGAGTCCCTCGGTCCGGCTCGTTGTGCCTTCTCTGGCAAGTATCGCCTTGTTTTCAGCGGCCATCTTCCTCATCATCCTCCCTGCACTCGAAAACAACTTGATGGGCCATAAACGAACAATGATTCGCGGGCTAACGGAATCAGCATGGAGCGCGTTGGCTGTCCACCACCAGGAAGAAATCGCAGGGCGCGCAACGCGCGAACAAGCCCAAGCTCAGGCCATCCAACGAATTCGGAATCAGCGTTACGGCACGGAGATGAAAGACTACTTCTGGATCATCGACAAGTATCCTCGCGTGGTCATGCATCCATATCGACCTGAACTCGAAAAACAAGACATCACCCACTACGCCGACCCAAAAGGTAAATACGTTTTTCGAGAGGCCATCAAGGCCGTCGAAAAGAACGGGGCAGGGTACGTCGAATACATGTGGCAATGGAAAGACGACCCCAACCGAATTGTCCCAAAACTTTCCTACGTGAAAAGCTTCGAGCCCTGGGGCTGGATCATCGGTACCGGTATCTATCTCGAAGATGTACGCGCGGAGATTGCATCGGTACGCCGGAAACTGACCGTTATTTCCTTGGTCATCCTCGGCCTTACCGCACTCTTGTCCGCCTATATCATTTGGCAAGGCCTCCGAACGGAAGAGCGTCGCAAACAAGCCGAGGAAGAAAAACGCAAACTCGAAGAACAATTACACCAAGCACAAAAGATTGAAGCCGTCGGCCAATTGGCCGGGGGCGTTGCCCATGACTTCAACAACCTGCTGACCGTCATTCTGGGCAACACGGCTTCGATCGCAAGAGAACTACCCAAGAATGCGTCCACACATGCCGCCGTGGAAACAATCGAGCAAGCGGCTCGTCAAGCGACGGGAGTGACTCGGTCTTTGCTCACCTTTAGCCGCAAGGTGGCTGCCGAGAAAACGCTCCTCGACCTGCGACAAATCATCAGCGAGACATGCCGGTTTCTCTGCCGCACGCTGCCCGCATCGATCGAATTGGTCACAGAGATCGCCTCTGACCAACCTCTGTGGGTCAACGCCAACGAGACACAACTACAGCAAATCGTATTGAACTTGGCCATTAACGCTCGCGACGCCATGGAAAACCACGGCACGTTACACATCGCGCTATCCAAGGTCGATCAACGAGACACATCTGACCCGGCCGGAACGAACCATCAAGCAGACGCCTGTGTGCATTTGGTCATAAGGGACACAGGACCCGGAATGGCGCCGGAAATCCAATCGCGCATTTTCGAACCCTTCTTTACGACCAAATCACCCGATCACGGTACAGGGTTGGGTTTGTCGGTAACACATGGATTAGTCAGGGATCACGGTGGCCAGATCGAGGTCCAATCCGAAATCGGGAAAGGAACGACATTCGCCATTCTGCTGCCATGCGCCAAGCTGAACGACCTCGCCTCTGCCGACACGCAAAATTCCAACCACCAGAAGCACCAGAACCGTACGGTGTTACTGGCCGAACCGCGTCAGTTCGTTCGGGAAGTCATGACATCGACCTTGCACACGTTAGGCCACGAAGTAATTCATGCCTGCGATACGCTGAGCTTGCTGCAATCGTACCGAGAACACCAAGACCGTATCACCCTGCTGATTCTCGATATGGATCTTCCACCGCGTGGGGCAACTGCTGGCCTTGACCAAATCCGAGCGGAAGGCTTTTCGAGCCCTACGATCGTTGTCACTGGCGAGATGCACAACGTAACCACGAACGACCTTGGCGACAAAGTTTTCTTACTCTCCCGACCCTTCCAAGTAAACGAGTTTCAGGAACTCGTTCAGGACATTGTCGGGAAGGCGTAAGAAGGGGCATAATCTTGAACAAACCCGTTTCTATCTTGCTGGCTGATGACCATGCACTGGTTCGAGGAACGCTCAGAAGCCATCTGGAAATCGAACCCGACATGACAGTCGTCGCTGATGTAGGCGATGCGGACGAAGCACTCGCCCAAGCCAAAAAGCTGAATCCGAACATTGTTCTCCTTGATATTGACATGCCCGGTACACTCTGCTTCGAGGCTGCAAGGAGAATCAAAATCTTCTGCCCTGAGACGCGCATCCTTTTTCTCAGCGCCTTCTCCAGCGATCGATACATTGAGCAAGCCTTAGCGGTGGAAGCTTCCGGCTACATCACGAAAGGCGAACCGCCGGAGGTCGTGGTACGTGCGATACGCAGCGTCATGACGGGAGCCGCTTACTATTCACCCCAAGTACAAACCAGATTTGTCGTCGATGAACGCGGTGTACGATTAGCCCAACCCACCCAAACGCGCGTTTCCAGCCTTTCGCAACGCGAAATGGAAGTGCTTCGTTATATCGCCCGCGGCTTGTCCAAAAAGCAGATTGCCGCTCTCATGCACATCAGCGTCAGTACAGTAGACGCCCATTCCGCCCGCTTGATGAACAAGCTCGACATTCACGACCGCGTGGAACTCGCTCGATACGCCATCCGTGAAGGCCTCGCCGAAGCATAACACGTACATCACGCCAAAACGCCAGGAGGAACGGCTTGGGGATTCACGGCCAGGCCCGAACCAAGCCTATTCATCCCCAAATGCCGAACAATATCCGCCCAAGACACCATTCATATCACACGATACCGGACTTTCGACTTCCATCACGATGACCGGCAAATCCAAATTCAATAATTTACCCAATAGCTTGCCCCTACGCCGTATTCGATAAGTACACCAGCTTTCGAATCGTCACAGAAACGTTGTATCAAATTGAACACCCGACAACGGCATAACGTTGTTCATTCCGGCCCATCGCCGCAAAGGAGATAATGTCGTGTTTGCAAGAATGAAGCTGGCAACGAAAATGGCATTGGGGTTTGGTGCGCTGGTCGCGATTTCCGGATTGTTGGGGATCATCGGATGGCGCGGACTGACGGCCATCTCCTCGAATGCTGCACTCGACAAAGCCGGCAATCAATGCCTCGATGAGTTGAATCGATGTGCCACGCTACGACGAGATTTCGCAATCAATGGGTTTACCCAAAGCGGCGATGACGCCAAAAACGCGGCGGAAAAATGGTTTGACGCCTACCAAGAGCTCACCACAAAACTCAAAGCACTCGAAAACGCCCACGACTTGTCCGCCAACGATCGCGCTTTGGTGGCCAGCGTCCTAAACGAATCAAAAAACTACAAAACCGCTTTTGACCACCAAGCCGCATCGCAAAAAGCCAAGGATGCCGCTTTTGCCGCTTGGGGTAAAGTAGGACGTAATGTCACGCAAGATATCGATGCCGTGATCGCCGAGGTGATCCAACCGGCATATAACGCAGCCGAACAAAGCAAACAAGTCGACGCGATTGTCCGATGGTCCGCGATCACCAACCATCTGGCCGATGAGGTCGTCCAACGCTTCGTTTTGTTGCGGGTCTGTGCCGTTTATCTGCTCGCAACCGACGGCGATGAGCAATGGACGAGCTACCAAACACAACTGCAGAAGACAAAACAAGGCCTTGTGGAATGGACGTCATTGATCAAAGGCGAAAGCAAGCTTGAAGCCGTCGCCCACAAAATCAACAACTATCTTCAGGAATACGATGACGCCGGGCAACAATACTATCAAGGCCTCTTGGCCGACCGGGAAGCCGTCGCGGAAATGGCAACGATCGCCGCCGGCATCGTCACTACGATGGGACAACTCGAAACTTCGCTTGTCAACCAAATGAATACGGTTACGAGCCGCACCAACACCTTGATGATTGCCATGTCGATAGGTGCCATCGTGCTCGGAACGCTTCTGGCGATCTTGATCACACGAAGTATCGTCAAACCCATCAACCGTATTATCGCGGGTCTCAACGAGGGTGCCGATCAAGTCAATGATGCCGCCGGTCAGGTGTCGGCTGCATCGCAACAGTTGGCTGAGGGTGCCAGCGAACAAGCGTCTTCCTTGCAAGAAACATCCAGCGCCTTGGAACAAATGGCTGCCATGACGCGAACCAACGCGAGCAACGCCAAAGAAGCCAACGAACGCGCGAACCAGGCACGCCAAGCGGCCAACGAAGGCGACCATACGATGACACAACTCAATGACGCGATGACCGGCATCAACGAGTCCTCCGAGAAGATCAGCAAGATCATCAAAGTGATCGAGGAAATCGCCTTCCAGACCAATCTACTGGCCCTCAATGCCGCCGTGGAGGCGGCTCGCGCGGGCGAGCACGGCAAAGGGTTTGCCGTCGTCGCTGACGAAGTCCGGAATCTCGCCCAGCGAAGTGCCCAAGCCGCCAAAGAGACGACCACGCTCATCGAAGACGCGGTCAACCGTTCGCAACGAGGGTCGCGAGTGGCCGATGACGCAAGTAAGGCGCTCAGTGCAATCGTCAGCGACGTCACCAAGGTAACCACCCTCATCACGGATATTTCAAAAGCGTCCGATGAACAGGCACAAGGCGTCGATCAGGTCAACATCGCCGTAGCCCAAATGGACAAGGTGACTCAGCAGAATGCGGCCGGGGCCGAAGAGTCCGCTTCCGCCGCGGAGGAATTGGCGGCCCAGTCCGAAGCCGTCAAAGGTACTGTCAATGAGTTAGTCCTATTGGTCGGAGGAGAAACAAACCGCCAGGAAACACAGACTTTCGGCAATACGCAAAAAACAAAAACCCCGAAGAGGCCTCACATCAACGTTGCCCATTCCAACGTAACGTCTAAGAACCTGCCTGTTGCTGCTACTGCCCAACCGAGCGAAAGCCCCGACGCGTTCATGTCGCTCGATAACAACGGCAACATGACTGAGTTCTAAGACGCACTCCATCCTGTCAGGAGGGCGAACGCCAGTTGCCAGTTTCTCGGCGTTCGCCCTCCCTGTTTTTAACAGCATTCGATCAGCCTATTTTCGCCGACAACACCTTGCAACGCCAACTTGTCACGAAAACAACCTACCCGTATCAAGGATGGGTTACCGCTTCAATAAGCTGTCGCGCGTTGTCAATCGCATAGCCTTCGGTATCGTTGTTATAATAAACGTAGACATCTCGGCCGGCGTGGAGCCAAGTTTGGATACGCCGGGCGTCCTCGGCGATATGCTCAGCGGAATAACAGCCGCGATACGGGCCGCCGGGGCCGTGACGCCTTACGTAAACGAAATCGACCTCGTTCGGCTCAGTGATCGGGCAGTGCGACAAATCAGCGAGGCAACGGGCGACACCCTGTTGGTTCAGCAATGCCTCGACGTCGCGGGACAACCAATCGGTATGCCTGAACTCGATCGTTGTCTTCCAGCGTAATCGACCGGGTGCGGTGCGCAAGTCGGCCAGAAACGCTTGCAACCGACTCACATCCTTGTGCATCGACGGCGGAAGCTGTACCAGCAGGGGGCCACGTTTGGGTCCGAACGCATTGACGACGGCGAAAAAGTCTTTGAGTTCCCGTGTGCAATTGACCAACCGTTTCTCGTGCGTGATGCGGCGCCAGAGCTTGACGGCAAAATGAAACCGCGGCCCGGCAATCGCGCGCCAGCGTGCGACCATGTCCACCTTCGGCAACCGGTAAAATGAACAGTTAAGCTCGACGGTGGCGAAGTGCTGGGCAAAGTGAGACAGCCAATCGGTTTGCTTCAATCCTTTGGGATAGAACCGCCCCTTCGCCCAATGGGCGTAACTCCAGCCGCTCGTTCCGACCTGTAGCTTGCCGGGCTTCATGCCGCGTGCCTCTTAAGTCCGCGTCGGAACGCATCCAAACGCTGACACGCCGATCAGCCTCCTTTCGCGACCGAAGAGGCTTTCACCGAACCCTCCGCCGGGGCAGCCTGCGAGTCCGGCACCTCTGCCAATCGAAAGAGGCCGAGGAGACTGTTTCGCCACACCAAGTCGACGCCCAAAGCCTGCTCTAAATCATCATCGCTGCCGCGATGGCCGCTCACCGAAGCAAAGAAATATTGGGCACCCAGTTCGCGGGCGACCGAAATACATTTCTTGTACTTCTCCTCATCATAGCCCCGGCCCATGCGGCCCAGGCGCTGATAAAGTTTATACCATCGAACAGCCCCTTGGGTATTCGAAAATGCCAGGGAGCCACCGTCCTTGTAGGCGTAAACCACAGGTCGAAGGGCGATTGAACGGATATCCGATTGATGGGTTGTCGCAAAGACCCGCGAGCCGGGGGGCGTATGCTTAGCCACCGCTTGAACCGCTTCGGCGTGAAGCGGCGCGCCGCCCGTACAGAACAACGGCTTACCGGCCATCCATGCCTTAAACGTCGGCACAGGAAAGGTCACAATCTGCGGGTGAAGATAAACCCAGGCTCCGACGAACCCCAGACCCAAAAAGAAGAGGCCGAAGATATGATTGAACTGCGGATGGGGTGTTCGCTTGAGCCGTTGCCACATCTCCGCGAACGGCCAAAGGAAGAGAATGTACATGAGCGGCAACAAATACTTGATGGGCCGCCACAGTCCGATCAACAATTGCGATTGGGTGCGACCCGCCATTTTGGAAAGCGTCATGTCCGCCCAAGGAATGCCGACCGAAATCAGCAAAAGACCGACCGCCCACAACCCAACAAGCACGACCGGTTTGCGTTCCTTTCGGCAGATCAACACGATCAAGAAACCCAGTACCGCTCCCACCCAGTAAATCCAAGCAATCACACCTTTGCTAAGCCAAAAGGTGACCAGGCCGCTGACGGCCCGTTGGATGGAGAAATGCGCTGGGTTCAGGCGCGCCGTGATGGCCTCTTGAAAGACCTTGGCGTCCTCCGGATCCACCGGCGGCGCGTCGAGCGTGGATTGATAGTAGAGCGTAAACGGCGCGATCGTGGCGAGAAAGACCAGGCCCAAGACGAACATGTAGCGAAGCTTTCTGAACCAGCCCCACGATGCCGGCAAGAAGATCCACAGGCCAAACCAAACCGCAAAGCCGATGGGCGGGCCGCTGTTGGGATGAATGTAGAGCAGCAACCCGGCAGCGATCATCAAGAGCGGCCAAACCTTGGGCCGGGTACGGTAATAAACTGCGCCTGCTAACAAGTAAGGCAGCAACGCGTTGAAACAGAAATTGGGCAAGGCATCAAACTGAAGTCCGTTGACCAAGGCTGACCCTTGACTCACATAGGTCAAGTTCAACAGGGCAAGCAGGAAAGCCCAATATCGACTGTGGAAAAGTAGCTTGCCGAGAATGTAGAAACCCAGGCCCATCAAAAAAGCGTGGGGCCCTAAGAGCCACAAAAAAGCGGAGCCGTAGTCGCCAACAATACGAGCTAAGATGCGCAGGATGGGGATGTGGGCGGCAACGTAAAACCGAAACGTTTGCGGATCGCCTAACAGAGGATCGCCTTCGAGAAGTTCATAATGATCCCAGCCGGCGGCAAACGATGCGATTTGTGCAGCATCGCTGTCGAGGAGAACAAAAGGCTTGATGCCCATCCAACGTTGGCAATGCCACGCGGCGGCGATCGCGATAAGCAGCGTCACGGCGACGATATCGAAAAAGGTGATGCGCCGTGTTGGCTTTATGGTCGGGTGCGCCGCTTGTTCTGGTTCTGATCGGCCATCCTTCATGGTTCGTGTTGATCTCCTGGAGCAGGCTGGAGCCGTCTTGCTCTTTGTGTGTTGATCTTGCGAGCGAAATACCTTGCGCCAATTCAAGGGAATTGGGCTATCCGAGCCGCTACACCCAATCTTGAATCGCTGTAGAACTTATAGGTAGCAGCTAGGTTTGTGTCAACGAATGCACCGATGGGACCGCGCTGGGTGTTGCGATGTCGGCTTGTCGTTCGGCGCTCGTCTGTTCACCCGCTCGAGGCTTTCGTTCTTGCACCCGTTTGCACGTTGGACAAGCGTGTACCGGGCCCAGTGATCCAATGAGGTCAACGCTCGGGATGCTGATCTATCGAAATGCGTACGCTGTTGAGTTCGTTCTACGGGATCGGCAGGAAAGGTTGGGTGCATTGGCCGGCTGGAAGTCTTTGTTGAAACAAACGTAACCGTTCACGGAAATCGTCAAAAAACGCAAAATGTTAAAATAGGTAACTTGCGCGATTGTGCGCATTGTGTCATAAGTAGGGAATGCAAGATAAAGACGCTATTATTGCTCAACTGACCC
>Ga0180433_10012140_pt1 | contig 10109 bp, 11 predicted proteins | sample SS_ome_8_FD_132980 | JGI IMG/M metagenome (GOLD analysis project Ga0180433, IMG submission 132980) | Hypersaline lake sediment archaeal communities from the Salton Sea, California, USA - SS_1_D_1 metaG | ecosystem: Environmental > Aquatic > Non-marine Saline and Alkaline > Hypersaline >...
AACTGAGGAAAACCAGATAGAAACCTCCGTGCTGAAAAAGAATGCACACCGGATAAGGTAACCGGTACTTAGGCCGGTAAGCTAATGGTAAACGGCAGATTTTCAAAATCTGCATTGTGGGTTCAAGTCCCGCCTGGCCTGTAGAAGGGTGAACGTATCCTCCGAAAATACCTTAACCCTTCGCCCCTTTTTTCCCCGTAACGGGTAGGCCTCACCACCCTACCCGTTACACTTCGGGATATGACTTAATGGTAGAGTGCTGGCTTTGGGTGCCAGTGGTGCTAGTTCGATTCTAGCTATCCCGACTATTCTCAAAATGAACGAGGTGTGAGTAACAGGAAAGAGAATGCAGGAGACGGTTGATGCAGGTGACGTCTCCGATCCTGGGCCAGCAGTAAAGCGAGTGCCTGCACGAGAAAGCGCCTCCTAATGGAATTCTCTCGGTTGTTCGTGTCGAGAATGCCGTAACGAAAATCGGCATCTGACGGCAACTTGGACTCCATTAGTTGATGATAGGCTGGGGAGTGATCTGGCAGCTCCCCGGTCACCAACTTAAAAGGAAGGACTGACCTATGAGTGATGAGGAACGTATCAAAGAGTTTGAGCAGAAGTTGCTAGCAGCAGAATACAAAATAAAGACACTTATACCATCAAGTTTACTTTCACCAATGGTAAACGCATCACGTGAAGGTGGTATCGCCATGTTGAAAGCTGTCCTTAAACAACTTTATGAAATATTTCCGGAGTTGCAGCAATGATCGCGGAGATCATTCAACGTGAGCGTAACCTCAAACAACCTATAGGTAGCTGGTACGTGCGCACACATCGCCGGGTACAAGGCACATTGGTTTACAAAGTTAATCGAGACCGGCAGGATAGGGAATTAGGCAGTGAGCATAACATTGTGCGTTATAAGATCATTGTCTGTCCAGTGTGCTTCAAGGGAGAGAACATATACATCTATGAAGACTCCTACCCGCATAGCTATCACTGTAAGGCGTGCGATCAAAACTTCGCCGGCGAGGGATACGGCATCACGATTTGTCAGGATTGGAGCCTATTCATCGCTGATGCTATCTATCACACCGAGGGTTGGATATTGAACCGCAACCCTATTTTTGACTTCGATAACTTTTGGTACGAATTATCATCTCTGCTCAGTAGGGTGGGGGTGCATCCAATTAAACGGGAGGTTTTATGATTAAACGATTGAGTACGTCCAGTGTCAACTTGTATTTGCAATGTCCGCGCAAGTGGAAGTATCGTTACCTTGATCGCGTGCCGGCACCGGTGGGTGTCGCACTGCCTTTCGGGACAGCATTTCATAATATGATCGAGGAACAGATCACTACGCCGGTTGATTCTCGTGCGCCCTTGGGCGAATTGTGGCCTAAACACTGGGCCTCTGCAGTTGGGCAACGGCACGATATTAGTTGGGGAACTAAAACGTTTGATGGGATGTTGGAACTCGGTCAACGGATGGCTGATTCTGAGAGCATTAAGGATACGGTCAATTTGATTGTGCCAATGGTGCTTGAAGATCAAAAGCCACTGGTCGAGAAGTATTTTAGTTTTGTCATCCCACAGGTAGGCGTTCCCTTTGTCGGTTATGTCGATGTGGTGCAGCAAAATGGCATCGTGGCTGACTTCAAAACGGCTGGAAAAAGATGGCCTGCTGGTAAAGCGGAGAAGCAATTGCAGGCTCAATTTTACCTCGCCGGTCTGCAAGCTATTGGCGTGCCGATTCAGAAGCGCACCTTTCAATTCTTCATTTTCACCAAAACGAAAGCTCCCCAGGCCGTGACCTATACCCTCACCCATACTGAGCAATCTATACAATTCGCGTTGGATGTGGTTAAGGATGTATGGCGCGGCATTAAAGGTGGCGCGTTCCCAATCTGCGATAGCAGTAACTTTCTCTGTAATGAGCGTTTTTGTGAGTATTGGGAGCATTGCGGTCGTGGTTAATACACGTATCGCCACAATGCCCCGCTTTACCCTGGACGGTGTGACATTTCATGTGGGTGAAGTGTATGCGCCACGGATGGCAATGCCCAGTGAGACGATCAATCGTTTCCCAGGAGAACGCTCCTATGGTGGTTATCGCTCCTTCGTTAGTCCTGACTGCTATTATGAAATGACCACCTATGTAGAAGTGAAGAAGACCTTGTCACCGGCAACCTTGCGTGAGGATTTTTACCAGTTGTTTGACGGTATAAATCTGCAAAACATTATTGGCCTCGGTGATGGTTTCATCTGTGAACATTGTGGTACCTATACGCCGCGTGGCGGCAAGCAGTGCTTGAAGTGCAATGCGGCTATGACGATAATCCCCTACGTGAATCCAGTACGGATGCCATTAGGCGTGGCGTCCTATGGTAGGGACGAGATGATGGATATGTGGTACGTGATGTTTCGTGTTGCCGAGGGAGAGCACCACGGATTAAAGTCACTGGTGCAGAAGAAGGAACAGAAAATCGTTAGCTTGCCACATGGCGTGGAGCTCGATGGTCGTTGGGTATGTCAATATTGTGGCCGTATCATTGAACCAGATCAGGAATGTTCTACCTGTGGCGGTAGGCGTCTGCCCTATGCTGAGCTTCTGAAAGTGGATGCACAATGCCTCTATTGTGGTAAGCGCACCACTGACGGACCCGTATGTAAAAGTTGTCAGCATACACTATTGACTTTGACGCTAGGAGAGACGCTACGCGCTAAAAATGCACTTGACAATTTGATGGTTTGAGACTATCATAAGAATGCCTGGGATGGCAACCTGGGCGTTTTAACAAGTATCTAGGGAACGACTAAATGGAAGGTAAAGCGATTTTCCTCTGCGCACCCCTGTTCCCGGGGGTGTAGCCAACCTCTCCATTTAGGGGGGTGTGCAGAGTAAAGTCGCTTTTCTTTTTCCCTATCGTGTCAAGTATTATTGAGTTTGCGGCTTTTAGTAGCAATGTCCATTTTTACGATTTTACGATTTTACAACCACCTTATATATAGGGTTGTAGGGGGATACTTTTAATGAGTGACGTCAACGTAGGAAGTCAGAAAAAGAAAAAGAACACGCGTTCACGATCTTTTGCCGCCACCGTATGGACAGATGATGGTGTATGGCATAAATGGAAGGCCGCGCAATCGAAAGTGTGCAATTTGACAGCGGAGAACATTAGCCTCTCATTGTTCCGGTCTGCATACGTTGGGTTTAAGGTACGCATCCTCGCATTGGAACATGACATTGATTATGACGAGTGTTTGGTGCTCCTGGAGAAGGCGTTTTCTGAGTACATCACTAAGCGTGATGTCGATGATAACACGGCAATCAGTGATGAACTGCTGCTACACGTGGTCGAGGAACAAAGCCGTCACAAACGAATGCGTGAACGTGACGAGCAATTGATGGCAGTGCTGGATGCTAAGGGTATTGATCTTTTCTCCAAGTGGATACAGGATATCGATCCAGAGTTTGATCACTTGGCCTGGTTACGTCGCGTTGGCTGTGCTTATGAACTATCGTGGCGTGACCGAGTTTACCGGATGTTGTTGGTATACTTCGCTGAAAATGGCGAGACACCGTGGTTAGATGTAGTGACGTGGGCTAAGGAAGTTGGCCTTATTGGAAAGGACACCGAGGGGAATCTTGGAACGTTTAAGAAGTTGGCCAGTGAGTTTGGGTTTTCTGGTGCAGGAAAACAAGGCTATTGGAATTTACCGGATACGTTACGACCGCAGGTACCCTCAATTGAGTTAAGCGAGTTTAGCAAGGATACCACGATTATGTCCCTCTATGGTGGGGATGAATCGGTAGTGGTTGTTAAGAAGTCCTTATAAAAAGATATATATAAGGTACTTGTAAAATCGTAAAAACGTAAAAACACGCCTGGATTGGCACAATTTCGCCATGACCCCACGGTAAAAACAGTAAAAACGGAGGACAGATGAAGAAGATATTACCTAGTGATTTTGGTTTACCCCACGATACGTGGCGCACCGGTCAGTTACCAACTATCCAGAAGGTTCTAGGCATGGGTGAGTCAGAAACGATGATCATCCACGCGGCTACGGGATCGGGTAAAACCTCTTTTGCAGCAGCGGTAGGACACGAAAAGAGAGTCATTGCTTTGAGTCATACCAAAACCCTGCAAAAAGAGAACTATGCCGGCACCTACAATTTTGAATTCCTGTTCGGGAAGGGTAACTATGAGTGTGCGTTACATTCCGGTACATCGGCACAGTTCTGCGAACATAAGACGAGTCCACGCAAGTGCCCCTCCTATGGCGCGTGCCGATATTATATAGAACGTAAGAAGGTGCGTGAGGCTGATAAGGCCGCACTGAACTACGCTTATTTTATGACCGCAAAATGGCCACGGCTGGATGCACCGGCCAGACACCTGGTACTCGATGAAGCGCACCTGCTACCTGATTTGGTGCTTGAGCAATCCAGCATCACCATTACTGAGGAAGATCGTCGCAAGTATGAATTACCACCATTCCCGGTAATTTCCAGCAAAAGCGTGTCAATGTTGTATAAATTCGATCCTATTGCGGATGCTAAAAAATGGTTGATTGCCGCACGTGCAAAATTGCGTGCGCATACTGCGCAGTTGGAATTGCGTGCGCGTGGTGACCGCAAACTGCAGAAGGAATATAGTAAGGCTGAGAGCTTGTTATTCCGAATGACCGGCACCCTCGATGGGCTCAAGACTACGCCTGATGATTGGTTTATCCGCTCAGGACCCACCGCTCGAGAGCTGCGCTTCAAGAAACGTGCGCCAGGCTTTGTCTGTAAACCTCTAACCGCTAGACACCATTTTAAGGGCAAGTTTTTGTTGGGTGGCCCCACTGTGCTTATGAGTGCGACCATTGGCGATTTCGGCACATTGGCTGAGGAACTAGGCATTGAAAAGTATACCTCAGTGCGCGTGCCCTCAGTATGGCAACCTGCCACACGACCAGTGTATTACTTTGAAGATGCTCCTACCATTGGTAGAAAGACAACGGAATCTGGTTGGGATGAACAAGCAGACTTAATTAAGAAGATGCTACATTCCGTACCGAGATCGTGGTCAGGTGTCATCCACACGACCAGTAAGAAACAGGCGCGGGATCTGGCAGGCCGTTTAGCTAACAATGGGCTGAGCGAACGCATTTGGATACCACCCATCACCAGTTCTACGGATAGGCAACTTGAGTTATGGGAACGAGAGAAGGCGCGTACGCGTGGTGCGTTAGCTATTGCCTGGGGCTGGTGGGTAGGGATGGATTTAACAGAGGAAAAAATTTGTATCTGCGCTAAGACGCCATTCCCCTTCATCGGCAGTGACTATACCCGCGCCAGGATGCGGTATAGTGGAAAGATGTACCGCCAACGTGCGGCATGGCAGCTGCAACAAGGTTGTGGACGTACACGTCGCGGTAGGCCACAGGATTATGATATTGGTGGCGTGAAGCGTGGTTTAGTCGCTGTAGTTGATGGTGCCTGGAAGCAAATCCGCAAGTATATGGATACCGATTTCCTGGAAAGCATGACCGCTTTTTAGTGCTTGACAATTTGATGGAATAAGTGTATCATTAGGTTAGATTTTTAAGGGAGGCACATATGTAACTTTAGCTTAGTGTTAGTTTTTTATTGGATAATCGTGTTTCAAATCATAAACTTTAGGAGGTTTCTAGTGTCAGCAAGTAATATTTTCGACATCTTGGGTGGTAAGGATACCGCTCAATCGTTGCCTGAGGGATCAGGTGTGTTCAGCAATCGCGGCTTTGTTGGTGCATTCACAGCCGCAACGGTGCATAGCTTCTATTCCGGTGAGGACATCACTCTCTACGAGTCACCGTATGTTGAAGGTGAGGACTTTGTGCGTCGTGGTGAGATCGGCAAGTTCTGGTACTACTTCTTTGACCGTGATGCAGCGGAAAAGGCAATGGAGATCGTGTCGGCTGATTACCGGCCTAATCGCGTGTGGCGTTTTGAAATGCCCGTTGCCGACATTCTCAACCCGCGTGGCAATATGGACAATTGGGGCTACTCAGTGTCCACCGAAGTCAAGGTTTACAATATGGGTTATGCCCCGAAACGTCACGAGTTTCATCTAATGGCTCTCCCCGCTCTGATCGATGCGTTAGCGCGTTTGACCGGCTCAACTAAAGAACGCATTTGGCACGCGGATGAACTGCTGGACGAGATCGCTGATGAAGACTTCACCGAATCGTTACAATTTCGGCTGATTGGCGACCCCGAGGCTACCAATGATGACCTCGAAGCGTTCGCCGAATTGCTGGAAGCGGCTGGTGGTGACCTTGACGTCGCGCACAGCTTCGCGTTAGGTACAGCAGAGACAATCCCCGATACTATCAAAGCGATGGCCGGCAATGTGAAGATTCACTACAAAGTTAGCACGTTCTGGAAGCGCCGTGCGGCATTGTGGGCAGCGTTGGGTGAACCTAATGCTGAGAAGTACATCCCCATCAGTTACGCGCTTACTGATCGCGGCAAGGAACAGGAAACCAGCTCTGCAATTCTATCTGAATTCCTGCGCTTCACCGTCGAGAAGTGGAATACCCCGTTGTTTGGGCGGCTCCACCTGTGCAAAGACCCACGCAATGACGCTGTCAACTCCAAAAACAACAAGCGCTTGACGTTGGCTTTGATCAGTGAGCTATTCGCTTCGCGGGATGCCGCGATCGAGGCTGTTAAGGATGACGGTGACGAGGAAACAACCACGACCACGACCACGCCCACGGCAGCATCCACCAGCAATGGCGGGTTACCCGCAATGCCAGAGGAATGGGGTGACTCCAAAGATGAATGGTTGACAACCTTGGGTACCTTCAAGGAGCAATATGGCGAGAACGTGCCACCAACCCCCATCTTGAAGAACCTCGTTGGTCAACTGTTCTGCACCGAAGATGACATCAAAGCCTGGTGGCAGTACGCATGAAGTTGTTTGTCGATCCCACTGAGCTGGCATCGACATCACGCTTGCCTCAAGATGTGGCGGATATAGCAATTCCTCTGCCACATCTTGAGGAAAAAACGGGTGCTGATATGCTAATCAGTATCCTGGACATCCCCGCAGCAAGTGATGCTTTACTACGCCGTCATTGTGAATCTGGCGCACTCGTGCAGCTCAAACGCTGGGCAGATTTGCAAAATGCTATCATCACCGAACAACGTCTATGGCACGAGGTTCAGATGATGACCGATTATTCACCAATGGCCTGGTTAGTCATTTCCGGTTCCTTATTCTCCGTCAATGATAACGCTGTCATCGGTGAGATGGGTGATAAGCGCATACTGAAAAGCGGCATGGCACGCGCTACAATCACCGGTCGTCAAGGATTATCTTATGCCTCAGTAGATGGCGCGCTGGACGCCTTTAGACTGTATGGTGGATATGTGAAATTCATCCCCGATAATAACTATCTATTGTCCTGGTGTACGCGTATGGCGAAGTTGTTAGAAGCTATCAAATCAGGTGAAGTTGTGGAGCTAAAGCCACGCGTGCCGATGCGTTACCTATCCCACCCCACAGAGACATCCTGGTTATCTGCACTTTTTGAGGGAATAGGCCACAAGACAGCACGTGCAATCTTCGAGCACCTAAAGGCTTACTTCAATCGCCCAGCTACATTGTATGAGGCAATGGCGTACATCCTCTCCTACCGAGCCGTTGAAATGCGCGGCATCACCGCAGAGAAAATTGCTGGATGGCGTAACCTCTATGGTTTACGGGATCTGCCAGCAGATAGCAAAGACCCTGCTCTTTATGAGGTTCCCTATTCAATCTTACATTTGACCAGTAGCGGAGAAGCCTACTGGAAAGATTCACCGATTCCGCATTACCGCAACGATGGCCCGATTAAGACCCAGTGCATCTTTACTGTCGAGTCGTTGCGTTCTTCACTAGGGGAAGTTTGGCGTGTGCAATATGCCAAGAAGGAAGTTACTGGTAGACTAATGGCTATTAAAATCGAGTCAGATTTTGAATGGCTGATCATCGAGGATACCAACGGTATAACTACTGAGGTACGCCTTGATCTTATTCATGATTTGGAGGACCCTAATGCTTAAATATTTAGGAAACCGATCACTAATCGTCCTTACTGGTGCGCACAACACTGGTAAGACTTTTGGTGCATATACTGTTGTCCCACCGAGTATGGTAGGGCGCGTGTACGCGCACGATGCGGAGAACAGTGCTAACAATGTAATCACTAACCTAGGCTTGAGTGAGTTGAGCTTGGGTTATTATATGAACCTCAGTGACGCGTGGACGCAGGCATTGCCTGACAATGCCTCACTGATTGATCGAATGGTCAAGGATGATTTACCGTGGGCCACGAGTCAGGAAAAAGACTCGATGATTGACTATTATCGTTTCGTAATCCGAGACATCTATAAAAACCTTGAGCAAGATAAGTATGATGTCTACATCCACGATACCATTGAGCGTTTCGAGTCAGGGATGACGGCATTTGTGGATGCCAACCCCAAGAAGACTGGCTGGAAGAAGAAGGCTTATGGCGAGATTTGGACAAAAGGTGTGTATCCTCTCTACGAGGCTTTTATCAATATGCTCTACCAACGTGGCGTTAAAGTTATCATTTTCACTTCGCACTTGCGCACGCCTTGGGTAGACAATAAACCGGTGGTAGGCGCAGTAGAACCAAAAGGTAAGAGCATTCTACGTAAGTTGAGCCAGTTATATCTATGGTTGGTCAACGATCCACAGAACGTCAACGGTGAGCCTGCAGCGGTCGTGATGAAAGAACGACTAGGACGGATGAAAGTTAACCTGGAGACGGATAGTTGGGAAATTGGGCGTTGTCTTCCTCCCCGAATCCCTACCTTTACGTGGGCTAATGTGGCAAAGTACATGCAAGGTGACCTCGATATGACGGCACTTTCTGATCGTGAAATCCTCTCACCGGCAGAGCGGCAGATGATCGCTACCACGCTCAATGACAAGCAGATGGAATTGATGATCCTGCAAGTCAAGAAGGATTTGGTAACACAAATGAGCGACACCATGCCTTTGTTGACGAAGAAAGGAACGGACACAAATTTATCTCCAAGAGCTTTAGCACGTCGTCTCCACGACAACGGTGAGGGTTTGCCACCATCAGAAATCGCCAACCAACTTAAGAAACCGTTACCACTTGTGTTACAATGGTTAAAAAGTTAATCCGAGTAGGGCAGCTTCGGTTGCCCTACTTCAATTAGTTTTTTAATTTAAGGGAGGCTTAATGGAATATTACACAACTGCAGACGTGTTAGCAATAACCGAGGTAGGCAGAGCTACTTTAGATCGTTGGGCTAGAGCATTTCGTGATACACCTATGGTCATTAAATCCAATGACCGTACTTTGTACTCCGATCATTTCATCCACTTTTTGGAACAACGAAAAGATGCCCTCGGTCCAACCTCATTACCACCTGTTGCGCTCATTACTCAACTTTATCAAGCTTGGCACGATAGTCATAGCGTGGCCATCGTCGCTGAAAAACTTAACTTACCCGTAATGATTGTTAATCAACATCTTACTCACTTAGGCCTTTTGGAGGTAACCAATGGTCAACAAGAAAACTAATCCCCGCGTTCGTCAAATCTTCGCACGTGTTTCAGAAGATACTTATCAAAAGATCAAAAAAACTGCTGAAAAATATGGCTACTCCACTTCGGGTTTTGTACGCTTCTGCATACAACACACTATCGAAGAACTAGCCAAGACCGAAGAATAATCTACTTAAATTATGCAGGTTTTGTTGCCTGTATAATTTTTTGCTTTCAAATTGCTTGACAATTTGATGGAAACATGATAAGATAGATACATCTTGGGCAGTTCGGAGGATACAATGCCAGTTGATATTTTCAGCAAAGAACAATTCGAGGAAGCGTTACCCACTGACCGGAATACCGGTGAAGCGTTGTGGGAATGTGGTGGCCTCGATCAGGGTGAGTACATCTACTACATCCGCATTAAATTCAAGGATGGCAAGTTTACCAACAAGCGCATCGTCGTACGATCTTCGATTGGTCGTAATGGCGTATCGGCGGGTACGGGTAAGGACTCCATTCGTCATTGGGTAGAATATTTCAACA